>UMEM01010339.1_pt1 | contig 75211 bp, 85 predicted proteins | sample 1964761 | NCBI WGS metagenome assembly UMEM01 (sample SAMEA4836021, study PRJEB28245) | human gut metagenome | biome: gut microbiome; material: fecal sample | place: Denmark | collected 2008 | reverse complement strand
ACGTGTCACCTGTATGGGGGTTCCAGAAACAACCTTGCTAAGATTTTCCCCATAAACACCAGTGGCAATTTTGCATGTGAACCGATAAGGCAAGGGGAAAAGCCTGCGGGTGAGAAGAAATTGTCCGTCCAGTTTTGCGAGGTAGCTGGACAAGAGTGGAAGAGGTCTGAAAGAGCGACATCCCGGACTCCGTGGATGAAGGACGGTGGCGACTTACAGGAAGCAGACCATAAGAGGGTGAGCTGTGTGGGACTATTCCCTCTTGACACCGGGAAAGACTGGATATGTGCACATATTTAAGTTGTCGGTGAAATGCTTGAAACCGAACTGGTCTTGTATGCACTATGTGATGGCGCGAAGCCGCCGTATACACGCGAAAAGTTGGGAGTAAGGGCGAGATTTAATCTTTATCTGGAATCCAGAAAAAACTCCATAGCGCAAACGCATGGCGCGATAAAAATGTTGCTAACGGGCGCAGGCCCGTTCTGGGGATTTAGCTGAGAGGCATAGCGATAGGTTGTTAATCTATGTACATCGGTTCAAGTCCGATAATCCCCTTTAGCGAAAACCAGGTGACTTACCCTTCCATAACCAGATATTCCTGGGTTCGATGCCCAGAGTGTCCATTGTAGTAAAAGTTTATTAATCGTAAAGGTGTGGTATTATGAGATTTATTAGAGAAACCAATCATTCTTCTGCAATTATTTGTGGAAAACTTTATAGAACAAATAATGCGGAAGTAATTGGTGAACAAAATGGTAGAAAATATTTTATGACTCTTAAAAGAAACTTCTTTTCGGCAAAATGTGGATTTGAAGATTATCAAGATGCATATGGAGATGCTCACATAATTGCAATTTACTCTGATATTAGAATGGAATCAGTAGAAAAAGCAAAAGAGATTCTTGGATTTACTGATGTTAAACGATATTGTGAAGTTTTTTGACAAGTAGAAGAAGCATAGATTTATGGGCTATCGCCAAGCGGTAAGGCACAGAACTTTGACTCCTGCATTCGTTGGTTCAAATCCAACTGGCCCAGTTTTGCACATTGATGATTTCATATTTGGTAGCGTGGCAGAGTTGGTAAATGCGACGGTCTTGAAAATCGTTTGTCAGAAATGTCTTGTGGGTTCAAATCCTACCGCTACCGTTTTATCCTTATCTTTACTAAACATACACTACTGCAATGGTTTTGGCTGATGGGAGACGTATGGATAGTAGTTGCTCATTATCGGTTAACGAAAAACTCGCTCGTTAGTACGATTTGCAGATTGGAAATCGGGTGGCATGGTTTGGGTCGGGCAGGTTCGACTCCTGCGGCAACTATTTGGAATTTTGTACATTGAGAATTGAATATTGGTGGTTGGAGTGGTATAATTTCTCTATCAAATTACGAGAGGGGAAATGTAAAATGAAATTAGATTTCTCAAAACATTTGGAAGCACAGGATATGATATGGATTATTGAAAATGAGAAAGGAATGTCTGCGACAGAAGCCGTAAAATGTTCGGTAAATGAAAAAATATATCATTCTATTATGGATGTGAAATGGGCTTCTATAGCATTATCTTTATGGGGACATGATGACCCGGAAAGAAAATGGGAAACATTAGAAAACCCTATAGTTGAAATTGATTTTAATGATAATCAACTTTATTTGATAGAGAAAGTTAGAAAAAAAGAAAATGTCAATATAATAACAGCAATTATTTATTTCTTGCTTTTTACAATGGATTCAATGGGATATCATATTTAGAGAAGGATGTAAACCAACCATCAATATTCGGTGGTTGGTTTTTTATTGCGAAAAATAATATTTAAAATGATTGGAGAGGATATCATGGGAAACAAAGAACAGTTTACGATGGAGCAGGTAAACGAAAGTAGGCATAGGGGGCATAAAGTCTATGGAATAAAAAAGGGCTATTGTGACCTTCATAGTTCATGCGATGATTGCGACAAGAGAGTTAGGGCAGGTTGCATTTTAATAACAGGAATTGAGGAAATCCAGAAAAAGCGAATAATGAAGATATGCAAATAGGTAAAATTTGATGACCAGAGAACAACAACGGCAGGGAATACAGAAATTCGTCAAGTCAGCGAAAGGCGAGCGGCTGTATGAGAGCATAGAACAGCAAACTGGAAAGAAACTGTCCAGAGTGGAGAAAGAGCTGATAGCTATTGACTGTCTGGGTTGCATAGGACTGAATACTGGTAAATTGGACGAATTGCGGAAATTGGGAGAAGCATATGGAGAATCGTTGTGAAAAGTGTGAGTTTCTTGATATTGATTATGAGTGGGACGATGAAACAAATGATGAAGTCAACATATACCAGTGCCAGAAAGAAAATGAAGTAGGACTGCAAGTACACGGCATTGGCTGTCCATATTTCAAAGAATTTATAGCACCTGAATACATAGAAAAAGATACAGAATACGATAAATGTGGTATTTTACCGATGTGTATTGCAAATGGAAATTGCGTAGAAGTTACAACGTCAATGGATTCCAGAAGTCATTACATTCTCGGATTCTGTGCAATATGTGATAAGTAAGGATTGGAGGACATTTGTATGCAGGTCACAAAACACGCAAAAGAGCGAATGAAAGAGCGATGCGGCTTGAATGATAAATCTTCTGAACGTTTGGCTAAAATTGCATATGATAAAGGTCTGAAGCATCGGGATTTGACTGGAAATCTGAAAAAATGGGTGGATAGCCAGTATTTTTATAATCGGATGGCAAATCAGATTCGGCTGTATGGTGACAAGGCATACATATTCCATAATCAAGATTTGATTACCGTGATTCAGATACCGCATAATCTTGTCAAAGAGGTTGTGCGGATTAGTAAGAAAGGTATAGGTGTTGGCTGTTGATGACAGAGCGGTTTTGCAAGGGGGCTTCAGGAGAATATAAACATTGTGAACACATGAAAGAGTGTAACTTGTACGTATGCCCCGAAGTGATTGGTAATGGTAGTGAGCTTTATATAATTGGAATGGGTAATCCGTGGTTTATGTGTAAAAGAGACTATCCTGGTTTTAGGTCAATGACGGAATCTGAATTTATTGAGTGTTATCAGCAAAATCCAAAATTTTGGGAGTTTCCGTTAGAAGACTTCCTTGCAGAAGCAAAAGAAATAGGGTTTGTGGAGGGATAATCAATATGTTTGACATCGAAAAGGCGCGGGCAAGGGGAATAGACGAACGTTCCATAAAAATTATGCAAGACATCAACGAGAACAACCAGAAAGAGGAATCCTGTCGGCGGCATGAGTTTGAACGTGAGAAAATCAATGGTCTGCCGAAGTATCGGTGCAAGAATTGTGATTGCGTGGAAGATGTCTCTTTTGTAAAGGGATATATGAGGGGGTTAGAGCATGGCAACATATCAAGCGATTTATAAATGCCGGTTATGCGGAGAAGAACGAACCGACTATTTTTCACCAGAAGTTTGCCAGTTAATAAGGAGGATGGCGTGAAAGTAATTATATGCGGTGATGGGAAACAATTTGTTTTGCCGGAGGATATTCAGGAAGTGCAGTTTGATTCAAAACAGATGGATGAAGAAACACAAAGGATGATTGATGATTTACACTTTCCGATAGAATTGAAGGCTTCTTTTGATATGCCAGTTCCTCCAGGTGAATTACTCTTTGTTTGGAACGGTTTATGCACTTGGAAACAGATTCAGCAGAATAATTGGCGGCGTTTACATGGTTTGCCTATGAGAAGGAGGAAGCGATGATAACCGAGGAAATGATACCGAGGATTGAGCAGGCCTGTTGTGTTTTTGTGGCGGCAGGATTCGAAACAAGGTTGGAGAAATGAAACGAAGATTTAATAAAGGGGACATTGTTCTTTGCACAAAGTTTTCTATCGAACAGAATATGGTAATTGATGAAAGCGGAATCAAAGTTGTACCATATGTTGATGATACGTGGTTTAACAGAAAGGCTTATGTCAGTAAAGTCTATAAGGAATACATGGAGCAAACGCTTGGTGGAACACATGAGGAAAAAGACGAATATGAGATAACATTCCTTGATGATGGAAATACGTTGGCGTGGGTAAGTGGGAACGACTTAACGCTCATGATGAGAAACGATTGTGCTCATATTCTAAGTTTGCTGGGAGGATGGAATAAATGCTTTTAAGACCAGAAAGGGAATATGATACTCCTCCGAAATACTGTACAATAAAAATTGATGAAAACTTATATCCATCTGTAATGCAGGAGCACAGGTTGATTTCAGAAGGATTCGATGTAAACATGAAAATAGTTACAGATTGTAGAATCATCAGAAAATATATTTTTGAGAAGCCAATCGCCGTATTCAAACCAGAACCTTTTTTTAAAGTTGAATGTGACGATGGACATTGTAGCATATGTTACATGGCTGATAATAGGCTATCAATAATTGAAATGGAAGGGACTGAGATGGATTTTTCAAAAGCAATGAATTCGCCAGAAGATGGATTTGACGGGCAGGCGGATATAAAGGCAGGTTGGGTTATCTGCCCTTACTGCCAGAAAAAGCAGTTCAAGGTTAATCCCGATACAAGGATTAAGAAAATGCCGTATAAATGCAAGAACAGCAAATGTCGGAAGGAGATAATTGTAAATGTGGAGTAAGATAAAGCATTACATGAAGTGGAATTTTATGACAGGCCATATTAGTATTGGGAATCTTACAATATATGGGAGAAATGCCATGCATTGGGGAGTACAACTACATACTAAAAAATACGGGTATATTTGTTTTAGGTTGCCTTTTCTATGTGATGGACATTGGTGGCCGTTGTATTTCTATTGTAGTCCCAATGCAACACCTTGGGCGGCAACATTTATGATTGGGAAGAAACATGACTGCGATGATTGGGCAAAATCAAGAGTTCGTAGACTTTGCTTAGGGCATAATTTTGATGTTCATGGTTGGAATAAAGAATATGAATGCGAAAATTATGATATTCTTCGCGGCATAAATAGGGGCCTTGCAACGAGATGTTGGTATTATCAAAAATGGCAGAAAGAACATCCTGAGCAGGATTAAGTTAAAAATTATGTCGATTTAAACCAGTGCCTAGTGAGCCTTCGACCTTTGCGAAATAAACAGAGGAAGGAGGCATTTCTTATGAATTTCCAGGAACACCGGGAATTAATCAAAAAATTAAAGCGGCAGATTACAGAGCCGCCGTCTTTGGACATTTTGCAACTTCTTCTGTCCGAACTTCAATACACTATGCAGGATAACCCTGATTTGGGTGCAGATGAACGAAAATACGTGTTTTCTTACTCTGGGTTTATCAAACGATGGTCGTTACAGCGACTACAGCAGACGCTTGACCCTCAATGGGACAAGTTATACTGGGATACGATGCTATTTGAAGCCAGAAACCGTGTGGTGGACAGCTACTTGATTTATCTGGAGAAGAATCGTGACCCAGAAGATAAGTTTTATGAGCCACGCCGCAAGCAATTCTTGAAAATGGGTTTCACGCAAGCGTTACAGGATTTGATAGATGATGAAATAGATATTTTGAGCATATCTACCGTACCTGGGAGCGGGAAGACCACGCTCGGAGAAATGTTTATGTCTGGGTTCATGGGATGGTTCCCGGATTTGTGTAACCTGTTTTCATCCCACAGCGGTCATGTTACCCGGATGGTTTATCAGGTTGTTTGCAATATCATTGGAATTGGTTTGAAGCCTGGACAGATACCGGAATACACATGGAGAGAAATATTTCCAGATGTTGAGGTAGAAAGCAACAATGCAAACGAACAGGAAATCAATCTTGGAAAGTTTAAGCCATTTAAGACACTGACCTGCAGAGCGTTGGGAGCTTCACAGACTGGTGTTACCCGATGTGAGGGCATTCTGTATTGTGATGACTTGTGTTCTGGTATTGAAATGGCTCTTTCTAAAATTCGTCTGGATAAACTCTGGACGATGTACAGTACCGACTTAAAAACCCGTAAAAAGAAGGGGAAGAGAGGTAGAAAATGTAAAGAACTTCACATTGCTACCAGATGGTCTGTATGGGATGTGATTGGACGCATAAAGACCATTTATCAGAACAATAAGCGGTGCCGGTTTATCTCTGTGCCTGACATTGACCCGGAAACAGGGGAAAGTAACTTTGATTATGATTATGGTGTTGGATTCGATGTGGAGTATTTTGAAGACATCGAAAAGTCGCTGGATGATATTACATACAAGTGCCTGTATAAGAATGACCCGGTTGAGCGTGAAGGGATTCTTTACAATCCAGATAGACTGCGGAGGTATTATGGAGAACTGCCGCCCAAAGAGCCAGACGCTATATGGGCATTCTGCGATACGAAAGACACGGGTTCTGATTACAACTGCCTGGGTGTGTTTTACCAGTATGGCGAGGACTATTATCTTCATGATGTGGTATTCCAGAGCATTGACCCGTACTTGCTCGATGATTTGAATGCGGACTGTCTGGTGCGGAATGATGTGCAAATCGCGGTATTTGAGAGCAACAAAGAGGGTAGCAGAACCGGCGATAAGGTTCAGGAAAAAGTAAAAGAAAAGGGCGGACGAACCAGCATTGAAAAGAGATTCACAACCACCAATAAGGAAACAAAGATTATTGTCAATAGTCCGTGGGTAATTCAGCATGTGCTATTTAAGCACCCGGATTGCTATGAGGTTAAGTCTGATTATGGACAATTCATGTCATGGCTTTGTGCGTATAGCCAGTTGGCAAAGAATCCGCACGATGACGCACCCGATATGGTAGCCATGTTAGCTGTTTACAGAAGCGGCGGAGGTGTAGCTTCAGCAAAGCCTATGTCACGACCATTCTGAATTAAGGAGGACAAGAATCATGCAAGCTTTGACAAGAGAGTATCTGGCAACTTATGTGTACCTGGAATCTGAAATCAAAAGAATTCGGGGCAGAATAAAATATTATGAAAATCATCCGGTTCAGCAACAGTATGGCATCGTAAAAGGCTCTATGAAGCAGTTTCCATTTACTGAATGTCATTTTGTGGTTTCTGGTCCAACTATAAAGTCGAACTCAGAACGGGAAAAAATGGTACGCCAGTTGATTATCGACCTCAAAGGTAATGAACAACTTTTTGAAGATATGAAATTAGATATTGAGACTTTTTTGGAAACACTACCTGCTGAGGATATTGAAATTAAGCATATTTTAGGATTAAAGTATGTAGAACGCAAATCCGATGGAGAAATAGCGAAGAAATTGAATTATAGCAGGAGGACCATAGGACTTAAGATTGATAAGTTTCTGAATGCGATTCAAAAAGAAAAGAAGTAGCAATTTAGGTAATATCAGTGCGGACCTAAATACAGTTATTGGTGATATTAATCCACTTAAGTCCAACTATATTAACCATATAAGTACAAATGTATTAAATAAGATTAACCTAGTGCTGTGGGACAGCAACACAGCGGATACTCCATTTAAAGCAGGTAATACAGTTTATGGTAATGGCTTTTGTATCACATACAGTAGCGGAGAGCAATGGCTATGTCAGTTGGCAATGGCTGTAGGAGATTCGCACCTATTTACCAGGCATCGGAGAGAGGGCGTTTGGAGCGGATGGACAACAATAGGTTCTCCTAGCAGTTAAGATAATTATTTAAGTCCCAAAATGTATATTGCATTAAGCCCAAATCCATCATTGGCATCAGCTTCTATCAATGTTACTGTGCCAGCTGAGTAATTTATAGATAGCAAAACGTTTGCGCAATATCCGTATGATTTACCTGGTATTGTTATGTACCGTGTTCCGTCTAAAATATGACTTACTAATGGCACAAGGGTAAAATTAAAAAACATATTACCATTACTCGCTTGCTGTATAATTACCATGATTTCCACAGTTTTATAATCATTAAACGAAATCCCTGTTATTGACTTATTATTCATGGATAAAGTAGCAAGCTGGGTTCCTGTCCCAATAGATGCTAAATTGCTACTTTATTCATCTTTGCCACAAATGCCACTTAGGATATGGTAAAATGGTATTAGTAAAAAGTATGCGAGACATCCAAATTAAATTAAGGATGTTTGATATAACTATTAATATTGAAATAAATGCAAGCCGTTGAAGGATATAGAAAATCCTCCAACGGCCTTACTTTTTTGACAGAAGAGGGTAAAAGCTGATGAACAGTAATAGCTTTATTGATTTATGCCATGGACATTTTGGTAGAAAAATTGCATATACGAATGTCGATAGAATTACCAAAGAAAATGTTGTTGGTGTCGTTGGTAAGGCCATTTCAGTTCTGAATTACAATCGACCGGCGATACGATATCTTTACGATTACTATAAGGGTGACCAGCCGATTCATTACCGTGAAAAGAAAGTGCGGCCTGACATCAATAACAAGACTTGTGAGAATCACGCTCTTGAAATTGTCCGCTTTAGCACCAGTCAGACATATGGGGAGCCGATACAGTATGTCAGCCGAAAAACAGATAAAAAAATCAATGATGCCGTGGATAAACTAAATGATTACATGAAGGACGCTCATCGGCAGGCCAGAGATATCAAGCTTGGAAATTTTCAGAGTGCCGTTGGAACTGCCTACAAGGTAACGCTTAAAGGAAAGTCAACAGATATTGTTCCGTTCCGAATCCATATTCCGAATCCGCTGAATACGATTGTTGTGTATTCGGCCAAAGATGATTCAGATATACTTTCCATTCAGGTATTGAAGGATGAAAAAGACGAACAGTATTATCAGTGCTATTCGGATGATTTATATTTCATCATCAAGGGCGGTAGAGTAATTGATTCTGGAATAAATGGTCTTGGCGGTATTCCGATTGTGGAGTATCCGAATAATCCGGACAGGCTCTCCGACATTGAAATTGTGATTACGCTTCTCGACCAGATTAACAAAATGCAGTCTGATAGGATGAATGGCATTGAGCAGTTTATTCAGGCATTTATGCTTTTTAAGAACTGTGAGATTGATGAGAAGAAGTTTTTACAGATGTGTGACCTTGGTGCTGTGGAGGTTAAAGATTCTGGTCAGGGAATGCAATCAGATGTAAAACTCATGACTGCTGAATTAAATCAGGAACAGACACAGGTAGCCAAGGATGATGTGTACCGACAAGTACTTGTCGTTGAGGGTATGCCAGACCGACAGCAGAATACCGGAGGAGATACCGGACAGGCGGTTTACCTGCGGAATGGTTGGGATTTTGCGGAACAGCGGGCAAAACTGGATGAACCATTTACCATTGAGGCAGAGAAAAAACATGCCAGAATTGTTTTGAATATCATTAAGCAAACAACAAATGATGTTCCTCTGACAGTAAGAGACTTCGATGTGAAGATTACTCGAAATTCTACTGATAATATGCTGGTTAAGGCACAGGCGCTGGATTATTTACTGAAAAATAAGATTCATCCGCTGATTGCAATTACTGTATGCGGGCTGTTTGGTGACCCGGAAAAGGTTTGGACGCAGAGTAAGCCGTACATGGATACCATTTTCAAGACGCAGGAGCAACTTGATATTGAAGCTGAAAAAGAACACGCATTGGAACTTTTGAAAACAAAGCAAACTGAAACAGTTAAAACAGGAGGAGCCGAGTAGGCTTTTCTTTTTTTATATCAAAATGGAGCCATCCGATAAATGGCAAAATCCAGCAGGAGCGACCTGCGTTATCAAAAGCGTGGATTAGAAAGGGGAATAACATGACAAGAGAACAGGCAAAGAAGAATCTGGTTGCGCTTGGCGTCGAGGAACCTACTGATGAGCAGGTAACCAATTACCTAAATCAGCACAATGGAGAAGTAAAGAAATATCAGGAAGACGCTGAGAAATGGAAAAAAGAAGCTGAAAAGGCGGAGGAGCTGCAAACCAAACTTGATGGTCTTGAGCAACAGAATCTTACCGAATTGGAAAAGGAGAAGAAAGCCAGAGAGGCAGCGGAAAAGAGAACGGCAGATTTACAGAAGCAGCTTACAACTTCCGCAGTCGAAGCGATTTTCGCAAAAGCAAACCTTTCCGGCGAGGAGTTTTCCGGGATGATTGGCGCATTATCCGGGCTTGATTTGGAGGCGGCAAAGACCAGCGCAGAATCTTTTGTCAATGGAATCTCCAAACGCGACGAAGCGAACAAGACCCAGTGGCAGAAAGAAACTTTTGACAAAACTCCGAATCCGGGAACCGGAGGCAAATCCGACCCGGCTGGAGGTGGAGAAGAAAAGAGTGCTGCCGCTGAATATGCGAAACAGTATTCGCAGGAACATAACCCACAGCCGACGGTAGGCAATCCGGTTCCGGCTGCCACAACAACATTTTAAGGAGGATATGACATGGCTTACATGAAGGTTGAGCAGGGATATAGCCTGCCAAATTTTTTGGAATCTGCCGTTGGCCTGGTTCAGAAAACCGAGATGGTTACCCAGGAGATGGCAACTACAGTTGACAATAAGAAGCTTATTTATGCTGGAACGGCATTCCCGTCTAATGATTCCAAGGCAACTGGTATTGTATTTGAAACTGTTGATATGACTGACGATACAAATCGTCCAGCCAGCGTTATTAAAGCTGGAAGAATCTACGGAAATAGATTAAAGACGCCGTTATCCAGCGAAGCCAAGACAGCTTTGGAGAAAAAAGGATTTGTAATTCTTGATGCTCCAGAATGTGAATTTTAATTGGAGGTGTAAAGATGCCATTTAATGTATTGGATACAATTAATGTTACAGAGAGATTAAATTTTTCTCAGAACTTCGCCGTTGCAAGGCCAACCGTTCTGGATACCATTTTCCCGGACGTGAAGACACAGCACTTCAAGGCTGAGTATTACCGGCTGATGCAGGGACAGAATTTGCCAACTCCTGCATTTGTGCATGCTCTGGATTCCGAGGCGCACATCGGTACCAGGCCGACTTTCGAGAAAGTTCTGACTGAGAAACTGTTTATCAAGGAGAAAATCAATCAGTCCGAGCAGTTGCAGATGTACATCAACAATGGTGTACCAGATGATGATGGTCTGGTGAACTGGGTGTTTGACGATATGGGCAGATTGTCCGAGAGCGTTGTTACCCGTACCAAGATTGCCAAAGGTCAGGCAATGAGCCGTGGTGTAATGAAAATCAAGGAAAATAATCTGGATATGTTGATTGATTTTGGTGTACCTGCGGCTCATAAAATCACTTTTGGTGATTGGTCTAACCCAGAATATGATATCTTTGGCGATATCATGAAGGCAGTAAAAATGCTGAAGGATGAGGGTAAAATTCCGTCCAGAATGCTGACCTCTGATACCCAGATTCAGCGCATGAGAAAGAACAAGGGCATCCAATCCGCAATCTACGGTAATATCAATGCGGGTAGACTGGTTACCATGAATGAACTTCGGTCTATCATCATGGAGGAGTTCGGCCTTCAAATTGCTACCTGTGATGAAAGATATGCCTACATCAAGGCTGATGGTTCCAGAGTGAATGGTCGCTACTTCGATGAGGACAAGGTTACCTTCTATACGGCGGATGTATCTGGTAGGGCCGGTACTGGTTTGTGGGGACCGACTCCGGAGGAGGCTGAGTATGCTGCATTCCAGGAAGCATTGCAGAAAATGTTTGTAACCGTGACCATGTGGGCGACCGAAGACCCTGTTGCAAAATGGACGAAAGCTTCTGGTATGTTTATCCCGGTCCTTCCGGACGTATATGGTATGGTAATCGCTACGGTTACTACTGCTGAGAACACTCTTGGCACTCTGACTGTGGAATCATCCGCCGGTTCTGCAAGCGGAGCAACGAAACTGACTGTTTCCCCGGCAAAGGCAAGCGGAAATTCATATAAGTATAAAATAGGTGATTCCGAAACCGCTGTTTTTTTCGGTCAGAATGTCCAGACCTGGACTGCATGGGATGGCTCTGCTGACATTACAGCGCAGACTGGAAAGACCATTACCGTAGTTGAGTGCGATTCCAGTTACAAGGCTGTGAAAGCCGGTAGCGCAACGGTGACCGCAAATGCAGGCTGATTGTGAGGTGAAATGAGTGGAAGCGGAGATTCTGGATGATGTAATTACATATCTTGGTGACGAGGTAGCCGAAAAAGATTTGTCGGTTCTGTTCATCTTAATCCAGAGAGCAATCCGAAAGGTTTGTGCGAAGCGGTATCCGTTTGGATACACGGACACGGAGAAAGAGACAGCGGTTGAGCGGTATCGTGATACGATATTTGCCGCCGCTGTTTACTATTGGGCGAAACAAGGGGCTGATGGTGAAAGCTCTCACAGCGAGAATGGAATCAGCCGAGCATATGAGAAAGAAGACGATATCTATTTTGATGTTGTCCCGATGGCAAAAATTTTCTGAACCGTATGTAATTCCAAAAGTTGACTCTCCTTTTAAAAGACGGAGCGTGTCCGGTCGATACCTCCCCGGCTGGACGCAGGGTGTGCGCTGTGAATGGTGGTGGGCAAGCGCATTTTTCTTTTGTGGAGGTTATGGAGGAAAAGTGAACGATGATATGAAAACTGGTGGATTGATTGAATTACAGGGCGTAAAAGAAGAAATCAATACCATCAAAACCGAACTGAAAAGGAAAAGATTTGACACGCCAAAAGGATTTTCAGTGCTTGAGGGATATATTCAGGACAGAATGAACGAACTCAAGGGAAAAGAATGATTAAAGTAAATTATGAGGAAATTTGTGGAGGTAAAGAAGAATGATTTTTAAAGAAGCTTATGAAGCACTGAAACAGGGCGCAGATATTAAAAGACAATCATGGAAAGGTTTCTGGCGCAAAGAAGATGAAACGATTGTCATGTACTGCAAAGACGGTTCAAAAGTTCCATTCATGGAAACAGAGTGTATCTTTGTTGATATCGACCACATGATGGCAGATGACTGGGAAATTGTTGACTGGGATTCCATTACGGGACTTGACGTGTCCACTTTTACATTCGGCGAGGCAATATCTCGTATGAAGAGAGGAGAGCGTGTTGCCCGTAAAGGCTGGAATGGAAGGAACCAATATATTCAGCTTGCGACTAATATCAGCTATATTGACGCAGATGGAAACGCTGTGAATGTGGAGCATGAAGCAATCGGAAATAAAGCCATTGCCTTTGTCGGAACGTCTGGAGTGCAGATGGGATGGCTTGCTTCACAGGCTGATATGCTGGCAGAGGATTGGGTTCTGGTTGAGTGATAAGGCGGTGGGCACTATGAGAGGACTGAAACGCAATAAGCAAAAGATGTGGTATCAGCTCTATTCAGAACACATTCCGGTCTATGAGACAGACCTTGATGGTAACATCATCTATGACCCCGTGACCGGAGAACCGCTTTTGACTGGCGATTGTACTGTTGGCTATGCTGACCCTGTGGAGTTTCGGGCAAACGTATCAGCCGCCAGAGGGGAAGCAAATACAGACCCATTTGGCGTTGATTTGGCTTATGACAAAACGATTGCCACTTGTGACATGAATTTGCCGATTGATGAATTGTCGGTGTTATTCGTGGATAAGAAGCCGGAATTTGGCGCAGACGGAAAGTTGACCAATAAGCCCGATTTCAAGGTTGTTAAGGTGGCAAAGTCTTTGAATTCGGTTTTGTATGCGATTCGGAAAGTGACAGAGGGAGGAACGCAAAATGATTCAACATGAGACATATAGATTTGACCAATGCAAAGTGACCTTTGATAAGGATATTTACGTAGCTATGCTGGAGCCAAGAGAAGGGAAGGAAGAACAATATCCAACAGTTCTACTGGATTATCGACCGATAGCAGAAGACGGAGTTGATTTACGAAAGATTCCTTGTGTTTTGGAATTCAAGAACGAGAAAGCTATTGACGAGTTGATTGATGTCTTGAAACATTTAAAGGAGACTTGGAAAACGGAGGAACGGAACGATGGATAAATATAGGAAAAAACCCGTTGAGATTGAAGCATTTCAGTACGACGGGGATTTAAAAGGAAAAGACGGCAAGTGGTATGTGCCGGAATGGGCAGTAAAGGCCTTTGAGGATGGTGTAATGTATTACGACAGCATGGATTGTGATTCGCCGCCCGTAGAGCTGTTTATTAAAACCCTTGAGGGTGTTCACCATGCCAGTGTGGGAGATTATATCATTCAAGGCGTAAACGGAGAACTTTACCCATGCAAGCCGGATATATTCGAGAAAACCTATGACAAGGTTATGCCGCTGTCTCCGTTGCTTGAGTAGGTGTTTGTATGGGAAAACGAATAATCCGTGGAGAACTGTCCTCAAAGGGAATCCAGAGCATTATCGACCAACTTCAAGACTACAAACAAGACTTGCACCGCAAGACTGAACTGTTGTGTAAGCGGTTGGCAGAAGTTGGATTGACCGTGGCGCAGACGAAAATCGGAGAATCTCCGCTGGGTAAGACAATCTCCTTGCGAATTGATATGGAACCATCAAAGGCAGGCTGCAAAGCCATTCTGATTGCGTCTGGACAGACAAAATCAAATGATTATGGCACCGTAAATACGCTTTTGCTCGTTGAGTTTGGTGCGGGCGTATTCTACAATCCATCAGACAATCCGAAAGCTGGGGAAATGGGGTATGGAATCGGAACTTTCCCCGGACAGATTCATGCTTTTGAAGATGGATGGTATTACTGGGGCGAAGATGAGAAGTGGCATTACACTCACGGTGTGAAAGCCACGATGCCTATGTATAGCGCTTCGGTGGCTATCCGTGAACAGGTAGCGTCAATTGCAAAGGAGGTGTTCTCGTAATGCTTGACATTTCCTCACTGGTCTATTCCAGACTGATAAACAACGAGCAGATGAAGAAATATCTGAAAGGTAGCAGTACAACTAAGAATGACACTCCATCGGCATTTCCGTATTTGTACATGAAAACATTGGGGGAGCCAACAACCAGTTCTTCCTTGCAGAATAAGCAATGCGCCATACAAGCTGCTTTTGAGATTACCATTTATGATTCTACTTCAAGTACCAAAGCGAAGCAGCTAATCTTTCTGGCGTCTGACCTTATGCAGAAGATGGGATTTACAATGAATTACGGTCCGACTGAAATAGAACGGTCCAGTACAACAGAAGCATATCGCTGGATAGCAAGGTTCCGAAGAACCTATTGCGAGGGCGATGTGATATAGCAACTAAATAACTTTGAGCCATGCAGGAAACTGTGTGGTTCTTTTTTTATTCCAAATTTTAAGGAGGATATGAACCATGGGTAATTTTATAGACCTTTCTACGGCAGGCATCAAGGTTGGATATGGGATTGAAGGGACGGCAGGCCAAAAACCATCAAAGTTTATCGACCTGCCAAACCCAAAGTCAATACCTGATTTCAATCCGAAAACAGCGACTTACGATGTTACGTCTCTGAACGACACAGTTTGGAAGCGTTACATTGATGGACTGAAAGACCCAGGTGGAGCGATTGAGATTACGTTCGGAATGTCTGATGGATTCCGAGAGATGTGGAATGGTATTTGTACCGAATACGAAAGTGCAAAAACATCTGGGAAGCGCATGTGGATGGAATTTTTCCACCCTGGATTGACTGAGGCATTTTTCTTTACCTGTACTCCATCAAGTATAGGATGGTCCGCAACTGATGTGGATAGTGCCTGGGACACCACGGTATCGGTAACACCAACTGGGGAAATTGGGTGGACAGAGCCAATTAAGCCTACACCAAAGGAACAGATTGGGTCATAAAGAAAACTGGGAGGTAAATGAACATGAGAATTTTGACGATTGGTGGCAAGGAATATCAAATTGAATTTTCCTTTGATGCGGCAGAATATAAGGCTTGTGTGGACAAAGTTTTTAAAGTGGTTTCTGGAGGCTACATTATGAAGCGTGGAATCACTGGAAAAGAGGGAAAGGCTGAAATGGCGGTGGCCATGATGGACGGAACAGCTGATATGATTTCCGATATGGCGTCTCTGTCCATTACTTGCTTTTATGCGGGCCTTCTGGAAAATAATCCTGTTAAAGATGAAAAAGCAGCAAAGCAGTTGTTTAAGCAGTTTGTAAAGGAAAATCCGGATGATGACCGTGCATCATTTCTGGGAATGTATGAGTTCTTGAAAGGATGTATGGAGGAAGATGGTTTTTTCAAACTTACCGGCCTGGACAAGTATCTGAAGGAAATGTCAGAGGCCATGGAGAAGGCGATAAAGGAAGCAGAAAAGGAGACAGAACAGTCCACATTACCGAAAGTTCCGACAGACCGAAAGAGGAAGTCAACTTCCACAAAATAATTTGGGAGCATTATCTTCCGCTTGCGCTAAAAATAGGTGTCCCTTATGAATTGTTCTGGCACCTCAATCCAACAAAACTGATTCCGTTTATTAAAGCATATGGACAGAAACAGCAAGAGCGAAGTGATGAAATGTGGATGATGGGTCAGTTTGTTATGGCGGCATTAGATGCAACTGTATGTAACATGATGCCTTTCGTTAAACGCAAAGGAAAAGGAAAATACCCTGAAAAGCCATATCGGGTAATTCCTATGACGGAAGAAGAAAGGCGGCAGGAAGAAGATAAAGAATTGCAAAAATTCCTTGGTTTTGCGGATTCGTTTGAGAAAGATGTGAAAAAGAAAAATGAGGGCATGTAGGTGTTACAGCCTATTTGCCTATTTTAACAACATAGTTTCCATAAATCAATAGGGCGAGTGACTAAAGCAGTTACCCGCCTTTTTTTATATGCAGAAAAGGTAGGTGAATATCATGTCAGATGTAATTGATGATTTAAAAGTCCAAATAGACGCTAGTACGCAGAGCGCAGATGCGAAATTGGATAAGTTCATTGCAAAGATGATGAAACTCCAGTCCACAATTACTGGTCTGGAAATGTCCAATGTAAGTAATATTGCTTCCGGAATTAATCAGATATCGGCGTCCATTCAGAATTTTAATAACAGAACAAAGACGGCAGATTTTAGTAGAGTTGCTACTGGAATGAATAAACTGGCAACAGTAGATGCCCAGGGAGTTGCAGCGACAGCTCAGGCCATGTCCACATTTGCAGCTAATATGATGGGGCTTAATGATGTTCATGTGGATTCTGATGGGATTTCTAACATAGCCAATGCCATATCCAAACTAGGGCGGGCAACAGTGACAGAGGCGACGCAGAATTTGGAGTTTCTGAAAACCAGTATGAAAGATTTTATTACTGGAATGAATGGTGCCGGAAGTTTAACTTTTGATGCGAATGGACTAGTATCGCTGGTAAATAGCGTGAGCCGACTTGGAAGCACAAATGCTACGCAGTCGGTCAAGAATCTTCCGCAGATTTCCACAGCCTTAAGGGGATTCATTACGAGTATGAATACTGTTGGAAGTGTCGCGTTCGATTTTGCTGGGCTTAATAATCTTGTGAGCAATATTACCAGATTAGGTGGTGCAAAAGCAACACAGGCCGCAACAAATCTGAAACCGATAAAGGACCAGATATTGAGATTCGTGAGTGGTTTGAATGGGATAGGTTCACTTAGCTTTGATACAACCAGTCTGGCTAATCTTGTTTCTTCCATTACTAAACTGGGAGGCAAGGCGGCCACAACGGCGATTCCTAATATTCAGGCACTTGGTACGGCATTGACCCAATTAATGGCAACATTATCCCATGCACCAGCTGTAAGCCAAAATCTTATACAAATGACAACAGCTCTGGCTAACCTGGCCGGAAATGGTTCAAAGGTTAGCAGTGCATCGACGGCGATGTACCGAGGATTAAACGTATATTCCAGTAGCGCAAGTAGAGCGACCAAAGCTACAAAAGGTTTAGTTTCCCAAATTGGTATGTTCTATGCCAAGTGTTTCTTGCTGATTCGTGGAGCCAAAGCATTGTGGAAGGCCACAGAATCATCCATGGATTATATTGAGACATTGAATTATTTTGACGCTGCATGGGGGCAGGTCGCTGGGAATGCGGCAGGAGAGTGGAAGAAAGTTGGTTATGAGTCTGCTGAAGCTTATGCTAAATCTTTCAGCGAGAGAGCAAAAGCATTGACAGGTAAAATGACAGGATTTCAACCAGATGCATATGGGAATCTAATAGCAACTGGAATGCCCAGTCTTGGATTGGACCCGGAAAAGCTTATGAATTATCAAGCTACTTTTGGTCAAATGGCATCCTCTATGGGTGTTGCTTCTGAAACTGCTTTGAAGTTATCCAATGCCCTTACTATGATTGGAGCGGATTTAGCTTCCGTAAAGAATCTTAAGTTTGAGGATGTATGGCAGGATATGGCATCTGGCATGGTCGGTATGAGCCGAACATTGGATAAGTACGGTGTCAATATTCGTAATGTGAATCTGCAAGAGAAATTATATGAGTTAGGTATAGATGCCAAAATTGCAAAACTGGGACAGCAGGACAAGGCACTTTTACGGACTATTATTTTACTCCAATCTACTAAATATGCGTGGGGTGATATGGCTGATACGATAGGACAGCCAGCAAACCAGTTACGCCTGTTACAGGCTAATTTTGCAAATTTGGCACGAACAATAGGTAACTTGCTTCTGCCTATAGTATCAAAAGTCCTTCCATACATAAACGCGCTGGTAATCGCCATACAAAGGCTATTTTCTTGGATAGGCGGTTTGTTGGGAATAAAGATAGGTGGTTTTAGTTCTTCGGTTGGTTCTGCGGCTACGGATTTTGGGGTTATGGAAGATGCTGCTGACGGTATTGCAGATAGTACCGGTGATGCTGCAAAGAACACAAAGAAGATGGCAGACAACCTTCAAGGATTCGATAAACTGAATGTTATTAATTCGCAAAAAGATTCCGGTAGCGGTGGAAGTGGTTCTGGCGGAGGCGCTGGTGGCCTGTTGGATGATGCTTTCAATGATGCGTTTGCTGAATATCAGCTAGCATGGGATAAGGCCTTTGCGAACATGGAGAACTCAGCCCAAGAATTAGCTGATAAAATCACGAGGGCTTTTCAACGTATTTGGGAGGCCGCAGAACCAACCAGGGAATCTTTAAAGAGACTTTGGAATGAAGGGCTTGCGCGTCTGGGAGATTTTACATGGACTGCTTTGAAAGATTTTTGGAGTGAATTTTTGGTTCCTGTAGGAAAATGGACCCTTGGCACCGGGCTTCCTATGTTGGTTGACAATATAAATGCTTTTTTGATGAAGATTGATTTTCCGGCAATCAATGAAGCATTAAAGAACTTCTGGCAGGCACTTACGCCATTTTCCACGAAGGTAGGAGAAGGGCTTATTGACTTTTTTGGAGATTTATTGTCTGTAGGTGCCGACTTCATTAACTTCACAGTTCCTAATGGTATAAACAGCGTAGCAGAGGCTCTAAGAAAGATTTCGCCAGATACAGCTGAAAAGATTGGTTATGCTCTTGGCGTAGTTGCAACCGGAATTATGGGATTTAAAACTGTAGATGCAGCGGTTAAGGGTGTAAAAAATATCTATAGTCCATTGCAAAAACTTTTTAAGCTAGTAGGCCCCATGAAGTATATTGCCATTGCAGGTGGGATTGCTGGGCTTGTCTTTGCATTAGATAAGTTCGGCGTGATTGATGTGAATTGGTCTGTTTTAGCTACAGGATTTAAAAATTTGGCATCAGCGCTTGGAAAATTTGCTTCTGGTATTGGACAGGGACTCATTAATTTCATTAAAGGGATTACCCCGATTGTATCGCCGACGCTCGAAACTTTGATTAATGGAACTGGAAAGGCATTTGAATTCATGGCCAAGGTATTAAATGCGATACCTGAATCCATGCTTTCGGGATTAACAACAGCATTTTTAAGCTTTTTCGCCGCCTTTAAAACTTATGAAATGGTGGTAAAGTCTGGTGGATTAATAACAGCGTTTGCGAATAACATTAAATTCTTTGGTAGTTTACTTCCTGGCATCGTTAACTCTGGCCCAATATTGCAAAATTTGGCATCTGCGCTGGGACCATCTGCGTTAGGTGGTATTGCGTTTACCGTAATAGCTGGAGGATTATTGCTGATTGCACAGCGTATTATGCGAGTTACTGACGAGGCGGCTAAAAGTTCAGCAATAGGTCAATTTTCACAGGCGCTAAGTGATTTGAACGATGAAGTGTCACAAAAAACAAACCAGATTAATACAAGCTTGGATAATACAAGAAATGCTGTTGAAACTGCGGGTGTGGCAGAAGCACAGGCAGCAAGGGATTTGGCGAAAGAGTATAATGAGCTTTCCGATAAAGCATCTTTAAGTGCAGGTGAGAAAGAACGGTTAAAGCAGGTATCATCCGACCTTATTGATATTATTCCTGATTTAAAGGGGTATATAAATGAAGAAACTGGGGTTCTGGATATCCAGAAAGAATCACTCGATGCAGTAATCCAGGGATATGAAAGTCTTGCTCAGAAGCAGGCAGCGCAAGGATATCTTGTACAGGCTTATAAAGACCAGTATGAAGCACAGATGAATTCTAAACATGCAGAGGATGAACTGAATAATGCGACAGACGAATATCTTAAGAAAGCGGGATTAACAAAAAAGGCACTTGATGACATAAAGAGTGGTTATCTTAGCGTAGACAAAATTAAAACTGGTATGGGGGCAACTACGCTAAATGGGGAAATCTTGAATGTTGAAGATTATGGATTTAAGGCTAATGAAGTGGGGGCTTTTGTAAAGGCAATTGGAGAATTGGAAAAGGTTTATGGAGAATATAATGAAACTCTAAAAGAAGCACAAGAAACAGAAAGAAAGGCAGGCGAGGAAATTAACTTCATTAATGATATCATTGATGAAAATACACAAAAGGAAAAAAAATCTATAGAAACAAAAAAGGCAGACACATTGGCCTCTAACGAATATAAACAATCCTTACGAGACTTGAATACGGAATTTTCCAATTTGGATTTGACTTTATCAGATGATTTCATGCAAAAATTAGTTTTGGATGAAAACTTTGATATTACTCCAATTCAAGAATTTTTCAAATCTTTGGCGAATGGTGTACAAGCATCTGGAAGTGAAGTGCAAAGTGCTTTTGAGAGTTTAGGATTATCATTGCCAAAAGAATTAGCAAATGCTATTGCGAAAATGGAACCGGAAGCCCAAGCGGAAGTTACAAAGATGCTTATGCAAATTAAAAGCGGTGCTGAAGTCCAGACGCCGGAAATAAAATCATTGTTTGAGAAAATTGGTTATGATTTACCAGATGCAATAGTGAAGAACTTTTCAGAAAGAGAACCCACGGTGCAGAATTCGACAATAGATTTGCTTGCCGGAATACAAAATGGGCACAGTTTAACCGAAGGAAATTTAATCAAATTATTTGCCGGGTTGGGAGTGAAAGTTCCAGAAGCTCTAATAGAACAGTTGGGTGATTCAAAGACAAGTGCCGAAGTACAGGCTAAGGCAGTTGAGTTATTGGCACAAATTTCATCAGCAGAAGAATCAGAGCGCCCTGGACTTATTGAAAAACTTAAGACGCTTGGAATTGATGGGGCTGATAGTCTGGCTAAAGGAATAAAAAGTGGTCAAAGTACAGTAGAGACTGAAACTAAAAATCTTGCTGGTGCAGCTAAAACCACCATGAATAATGAGTTTAATCCAAATGATAAAGGAGTTGGTTCTCTTTATGATGCTGGAGCCAATGCAAGTAAGGGATTCTGGCAGGGAATGAAGGACTGGTGGGATGATTCGTGGCTTGGAAGAAAGGTTGATGAATTAAAGGAAACTGTAACTGGAAAGAGGGGATTGGATGAACATAGCCCTTCCAAAATTATGGGACAGTATGGTGCATTTGCCGGTATTGGATTTAATAATGAGTTTAGTGCTGAAATGGACAAAACCGTGCCTATGATAAAACATTGGATAGATTCTATGAAATCCACGTTAAGCGGGTATCATATAGCCCTTCCTGGTTCTAATTTTACTTACACATTAGGCAATGATTTATTGAATCAATATGCTATGGCACCACAGGTATCCTTGCCAAGCTTTAACACTGGTTCTATCAACATGGATTACACAGCAGAATTGACAGCAAGCTTAAAAGACTCTAATGCGGAATTGCTTTATGAATTGAAGCGAAATAATGATTTGCTTGAACAGCTTGTAGAAAAACCTGTAATTGACGAAAATGGAATCTATAATGCTACACGCAGAGGCGTATCGAGACATTTTGCGCAAACCGGAAAGACAGGATTTAAAGGTATAGATTGATGTTGAATTATCTCCCCCAAATGTTATAATTAAATTATTACAAGTGGGGGAGGGATTTTATGTTAAGAAAATATTTTTTATTTTTGTTGTCTTGCATTGTTTTATTAGGATGTTCACAAAAGCAAGCTGGTAATGACGAGTATCATAAGGCTTCTATAATTTCGGTTCAAGAAACAACAATTAATGACAATATAATAAATGGGTTTAAAAAAGCTGATTTTAGCAAGTACAATTCTTACGCATCCGATAATGGATTAGGGAACACAAAAGTATATATTGATGGGGCCGTAAAAGAGAAATTAATTGTTGATAATATAGTATCATTATCGGTAGTTGATTTGGAAGGGAATAATTGGATTGTTCCAGTATGTGTTACAGGTGATATTTCTGAAGATATTGATGATTGCGTTGGACAGGAAGTAAGAGTGTTTGGTGTATATACTGGCTATTCTGATAAAGTTGATATGCCAGTTATACGGTGTGACAGAAAGGATGCTTACATTCAGGTGGTGGATAATTCTAATTCAGTAGAGAGTCTCTACTCAAATTCAGCTTCCGATGATATTTTCGAACAATTCAAACAGAATATAATTGACTCTGCAAAGAATCTCGGAAATACGGACATAGAAAAGCAAATATATTATAATAGTTTAGTAGAGTCATTGCCATATGTAGAAGATTTAACAGTATATACATGGAACGATAGTGATGAATTTAATAAATTTCTTTTAGCAATAGGGTATTTTTATACGCACTATGAAGATGGAACGAAAGGTCACGAAATAGGAGAACTTGGGTTTCTTGTGGCAGAGGCATTGATGGCTCAAGGCAATGCTGATGTTGAAGCAACAATTTTACATATAGAGGATTTACTTTCGGATTCAAAAAGTAGCTCATTGATAACAAATAATACGGAAGAAGATATTGAACTAATAGATAAAAATGATGAGAACACAGAGCCAATTCAATTGACAACTGGGAGGTATGTGGTAGGGGAAGATATTCCGGCAGGAAAATATGATATTGTCGGAATTGAACAGGGCAATGTGCATGTGTGTAGTCCGGGTACGGATTATGGTGATATTGTTAACGAGATAATCAAGCCTGGCGAGATAACATATGCGAATGTACAACTTGTAGATGGTTGCACGGTGGAAGTGGTTCTTGGGGGCAAAATTCAACTTCAACCGAAATAGCTGGGAATATTATTGAAATATCTTTGATAAAAGGGAGAACCAGTAGATGTTGAAACTAATGCCCCATATCCTACGGCGGCGATAGCACAGTGACTTGGAGGGGATGCTATTTGAGCAAAAAAATATCTTGATTTGTTAATGGGGTGCCATTATTGGCACCCTCTTGTGATATTTCAGAGTATACGGAGAGTTTATGCTACAAAATCGAATAAATTCAATATAAATTCCCGGCCCATCTGTGTAATTCTTCTGTGATAGATAACTTTGCCGTTGTCCAAGACTTCCTGTTTGATTTCCTCATAACCCAAGTCGCTGTACTGAGAATACATGACCCACGTTTCATTTACTTTATATTGGATTTTCTTTTCGGCAAGTAGTTTGTTCAGTTCTATGGCAGACTTCAGGCCGAGTTCCTTGGCAATTTCTGTCATCGTATATGTTTTGTTGACGTGCATAAGGATGGCGTTTTTCTTTTCTGCTGCCAGACGGGCGGCTCGTTCTTCTTTCAATTTTGTTAGGAGTTCGATTCCGAAATCCGGATTATTCAGGATGTCGTCGATTACTTTGTCGGTTGCATAGATTCCGTGTTTACGGATAGAGGGGAGGACTTCATCAAAAACCCAATTTTCAAAGTGTTCTGCAGAAGTTAATTCGCTATGCGTAATCAAGCGGTATAAATCTCCCTCTGGAATGCAATTCGTCTCCTGTTTGCCCCCATTTGAAGGTATTCCCAATTTGGTAACCCCTTTGCAATGTTGAATAACCGCTTTACTGGGATTGGAATAGCCAAGTGCGCGTGCAATATCAATACCGACAAAATAAATTTTTCCGTCAATCTCTACCGTCCTAATTTCTCCAAATTCATCATTACTAAAAATTTTTAATGCGTTCATGTTTGTTTCCTCCGAAAATTGATTGTTAAAAGTTCTAATTCTCAATCGGTTGAGGAACTGCAAGCGGCATTTCGCCGCCTGTAGCTTTTGGCAGACCGGGAACATACCCCGGCAGGACTACCGCCGATATATTCAAGCCCTAAGGCATGAATGACTAACAAAAAAAGCCTTGGCGAAATAAGCAGACTGTTACATCTACTTACAACGTCAAGGCTCCGTGAGCTGGCTGTACATCTTGGCATCCTGGCGACCCAAGGTTTATGTATATGGTCAAGGCAACCGCATCGCTAGCATATACACACGAATGTTTAGTTAATATTTAATCTATCATATTATTGTCAGTAAGTCAATATAATAATCAATTTCTCAGTGTTTTCTTCTCTACTCCGAATTATGCTTTAGAATAGTTGCAATATCCCTAAATGAATATTTTGATTTCACTATCCACATATATTTATTTATGATAAGTAGCAATTTAGCATCCAAAATAACTGTGATGACTTATTCAAAAGCGAATATCCCTATTGTTGCCGGAGACGATTTTTTTGCCAATATACCTGTAGATATTGAAACATCTGCGTATAGATGGGTATTTCCTATATTATCTGATATTACAGGAGATAACAGTACTAAAATAAACATAAGCACTTGTATATGGCAAAACGGACAAGTACATATTCAAGGCAATAACCAAGCAACAGGCACAGCAAACATAAGTCTTTCGGGTATTGTAATCGCTACTTTATTCATCTTTGCCACAAATGCCACCCTGGATATGTTAAAATGGTATTGTTTAGAAGAATGTTTACTATAAAAAAGTTCATTTTAAAGAAAAGTGATAAAATCTATAGTGAGAGAAATATGATAACACCTGGGTAATCCTGGGTGTTTTTGTTTGCTAAGAGGGGATGATTATGGCTTTTGAAGGATGGCTGTTAAAAATAAATGGTAAGACGTTTCCTACCAGACTTATTGCGGCTGAATCCCTAAAAATCACTCCAGACCAGATAATGGATTTAGACCCATATCGAGATGCGGATGGAGTATTGCATCGGACTGCGCTTCCACACACGGCTACCTCAATCGAATTCACAACAACTGCCTTGTATTTGAAAGAGGCGGAAATACTTAATTCCTTCTTGCCGCATGACAACAGGGTGAAATGTCAAGTTGAATATTGGAATCCTAATACGTCCTCGTATGCTTCGGGGGCGTTTTATATTGCTGATGTGCCATACGAATTTTATATGGTTGATGAAGAGAAAAATGAGATTTTGTACAAGCCAATTAAGGTAACATTTACAGAATATTAGGTGGTGATAATAGATGCTGGATATTCCGGAGAGCATAAAGAGTTTATTTAAGTCTGACAATACAACAAATGATACACGGAGACATTTGAAATTGTATTTCTACAACAAAGATGTTCCCCTGTCTCCTTCTGGCGAGTTGCTTCCGATAGACCAAGAGCCGTGTTATGTGATAGACAATAAGCAGGTGCTTACCGAAGCATTGACAATCACTGAGAGCCTATGTGAAAGCGACGATTTGAAATTTGGAGAGTGTAATGCGGCGCAGTTTGAAATCACTGTGGCAGATGTATTGATTGACCTTTCCGGAAAAGAATTTATCTTCACCATTGAAGTTGGTGGATACGAAATGGCCATGGGGATTTATCGGGTAGAAAGCTTTGTGAGGTTGGAATCTGACCGCAGAAAAAAGAAAATCACCGCTTACAATCGAATGAGAAGATTTCAAACGGACGTTACTGCCTGGTATCAGGGCCTGAATTTCCCAATGACGCTGAAATCTCTCCGGGATTCATTGTGCGGTCATATCGGAATAGAGCAGGTTGACACGTCGCTCCCACTTGATAATATGCTGATTTCAAAGACAATCAAGCCGGAGCAATTGAGCGGATTAAAAGTGTTGCAGGCCATTTGCGAAATTAATGGATGCTTCGGGCAGATAGATAAGACTGGGCGAGTGAAATATGTTTCGATAGAAAATGCAAGTCTGTTTCCTTCCGAAGATTTATTTCCTGACGATAATTTATTCCCCTCCCAGATGTCACAAGGGGAGACACTATCTTTTTATAAACAGTCAGAAACCAGTTATGAAGATTATACAGTGAGGCCAATTGATAAAGTCCAAATACGTCAGGAAGAGGGCGATATTGGCGGTTGGTCACATGAGGAAGGTACAAATTGCTATGTGGTTCAAGGAAATTTTCTGGCATATGGAAAATCAAGCGAAGAATTAGATAGAATTGCGGATGTTATCTATGACCAGATAAGTGGACGGTTGTACAGGCCGTGCAAAATAGTGGGCCCGGCGCTTCCTTGGGTTGAGGTGGGAGATGGTATTATCTGTTATACAACAGATGATGTAATTGAAACCTATTGCCTAAAGCGGACGCTAAATGGCATCCAGGGAATGATGGATACCTATGAGGCTCGCGGAAGCCTTGAATTGGAAGAGAATACAGGCATACGTTCAGAGATTGTCCAGCTAGAGGGAAAAGCAGCTGTAATTAAAAAATCAGTCGAGGAAGTATCTGTCAAAGTAACGGATTTAAAAGAATATGCTGAAGCTCAATTTAAAGTGACATCCAATGAAATTTCTGCTGAGGTTAAGCGAGCGCAGGAAGCTGAATCCTCTTTGTCGGTAAAAGCAAATGAAATAGCTCTGCGCGTTAGCGAGAAGGTTTCCAGGGGTGAAGTTACAAGTGAGCTGAATTCAGAATTAAAAATAACAGGCCATAGGATAGAATTGACCACAGGGAATTTTATCATTACTGCAAAAAATTTTACGGTTGATGAAAGTGGTGATTCTGTTTTTTCGGGAAATATTAGAGGTGCCTCTTTTATTGGCGGCAATATCGATATTGGTAACGGGAAATTTAAGGTTAATTCATCTGGCATTGTTGAAGCTTCAGACGCTGTAATAAGGGCCGCGGCATTTAACTCAACAGGAATCATTTATGCTGAGAAAGGGATTGAGTGCAATGGAGAAATAGAGGCTGGCACGGGGTCGTTTGGCGGTGTTAATGCGAGAGGGATATATTGTACTGGTACGGTGTATGGTAAGGATTGGCAGTATATTTCAGACGGAAGATGCAAGGAGAATATTCAAAAAATAAGCCCAGAGGAATGTTATGAAATAGTTTCCAGATTGCAACCTGTAGCTTATAAACTGATAGACTGTGATATACATGGCGTAGGATTTATAGCACAGGATGTCAAAACAGTATTGCGTGAATTACATCTGGATTATGCGTTGGTTGGATACTACGAGAAAGAGGATATATATACGTTGCCATATGGAAACTATATAGCAATTCTCGCGGGAGCAATTCAGTATATAAATTTGAGGAAGGATGAATGGACATGGAAAAACGAGAAGAACTGATAGTGTACCGTAAAAGAGACATAGATAAAGTTGTTGGATTTATTGATAGCCTTGAATGCAAGGGAATTGCGGCAGCCCGGAAACTAGCACTGATTGCCAGCATCTTGGAAGCCGGAAAACCATTAAAGGAATATATAGAAGAAGAAAAGAAAGAGGGAGATGTGTAATGGCATATAAACCGTTTTACCAGATAACGGATTGGCAGAATCTTCCAATTCAGAAAACGCCAATAAACAGGACAAACCTTCTCCATGTAGAAAACGGAATCAAGGAAGCCGATAACCGGATTATCCACCTTGATACTGAAAAACTAGAAAAAGCGGAAGCAAATCTGCTGGTTAAATCCGTTGTGGTTGATGCGAAAACTGGTGTGATTACTGTTACTCTGCTAAACGGTACGGTATATACATACGATTTGGACATTGAGCGTGTAGTTGTGAATTTTGATATAACGGATGACAATATCCTAATCCTCACCTTGGCTGACGGGACTAAGAAACGGGTAGATTTGACAAGGTTTGTGTATAGCTTTTCAAATACAGCAACAATCACAATGAAGATGGTAAACAGGAAAGTTACTGCTGAAATCGTTGATGGTTCCGTTACCATGGCGAAGCTGGATGCATCTATCCAAAGTACGTTTTTGCAATATCTTTTGGATGCTGAATCGGCTAGAGACCTTGCCTTACAGTACCAGAAATTTGCAAAACGGTATGCTATCGGTGATGCTGAATTTGATGGAAGCGAGACAGATAATGCAGAATATTACTGTGACCAATCTAAAAAATATTCCGAAATCGCACAAGAAGTTGCCGCAATCACTTATCCAAATGTATACGTGGATATTGGGAATGGACATCTGTTAGCTATTGGTGGAAATAATTTTTATCTGTCATTAGATTCATCTGGGCATCTTATTTCTCAAATTGGAAGTGGGGAGACAGTATGATTGTAAGGATTGGTAAGGATAGGACGGTTATATGGGATGCAGAAACATTTGATTAGTGAGGTGACGTAATATGGCAGATTTAGGAAAAGTAGCAGTGACAGACGGTGGGAATTATTCCGCCAGTACAACATATGAAAAATTGACCTTTGTACATTATCAGGGTGATGCGTACATGACGCTAAAAACAGTGAAGGGTGTTACGCCTACAGATGATGGCGTGAACTACAAATTATTCTGCAAAAGCGCAGTGCTGGCAACAGCTTCTAAGGCCGGTATTGTCATGCCAGACGGCACAACAACTACCGTTAACAGCAGTGGAAAGATGAGTGCAAAACAGGCTACCCAATCTACCACTGGCATTGTAAAAGGAAGTAACAGTATTAAGGTGGGAAGTGATGGCGCGATTGATGTCAATACGACATTCACTCAGGCTGTTAATTTGGCGAATATTATCACTGGAGAAGCAATTGCAACCATTTTAGGCAAGGTGTCTAAAGCTATTGCCACGACAATGAATTTGAATCAGAACGCATTATTGAAAAGTATGCTTACCAGCATTGATGCAAACGATTCTAGCAAGATTCCGACATCGGCGTATATTCATACACTGGTTGAGCGGATTGGAATGGGAACACAGTTGACCGCCGGAGCTAATTTGACGGAAGCGGCAAATAATTTAAGTAGCAATTTAAAAGTTGGAACTACAACTGTATTAGCGTCAGGACAAGCTGGAGCCATCAGAACATCAAATATTATTTTTGATACAAGTTTTAGTAAAATGCCATCTATATCGGTAGCAATATATAATGAGTATCCAAGTGTTTTTCAGGCTACAATTAGCAAAGTTACTAAGTTGGGATTTTCTTTATATCTTGAAACAATAAAAGAAACCTCGGAGCAAAGTGTGTTAGTACATTGGATAGCATCAGCAAAATGATTATTTGAGCTCGAAAAATATGAGCTTTATCCATGCGGCAGTCCCAGCAATTCCACGCTCTGACGGATTATAGAAGGTTATGGATATAGAATCTTTTGTTATATTGGTTATCTGAGCATTTAACCAATTTGACGCCTGTACGGCCCATAAAGGTGTTTTTATAAACCCCAAATCCGAAATGGTGTAAGTTTGGCTAACACTATCCTTCGTACCAACGGTAGTATCACATGAAAAAATCTTTGATGATATTTTTCTGATTTGTACACCTAAATTGCTACTTTAAATATTTTAAAATCGAAATTACTTAATTTATGGACCTTTTTTCGGGTCTTATTTTTATGCATAGAAAGGAGAAAAAATACATCATGATTAACTATGAAAAGGCTAAATTAGCCAACGGAAGTATTTATGAAATTGTTCCTGGAGGTCTCCGGGAAAACACGGATAGAAGTAAACTGACGATTATTGCTCTCCTGGGAGACAAAACATTGTCGGCGGTGGATAGTGAAACTGAGGTGGCAGAAAACATTGCGACTGTCACCATCCTTGATGCTTCTGGAGAAGAGATGGACATCAAGAAGGGATATAAGTACCAGACCGGATGCAAAAAACAGAAGAATTATGTGATTGGAAGAGAGGCGGTTGATAAAGGTGACCTTGATGAAAATGCTGTTGCCGAATATAGAGATGTGACCGCTACTGTGGTAATTATTGAGTTGGCAACAGGAGATGTCCGGGCGGAATTGGATGAAGCCAAGGCGCAGATTTCTGAATTAAACGCAACTGTTGACGCATTATTAGTGACAAATCTGGAGGAATAAACAATGTATGAGAGATTGAAAAGATTATATGTTACCGAAAAATTGACAGCGGTCGGTTTGACTAATGCTGTAATCAAGGGCTGGATTACAGAGGCACAGAAGCAGGAAATTCTTGCTAAGAAATAATTACTGGAGGTTTTGCTATGAACGAGACGGATATTGCAGTAAAGCTGGAAAATCACGACCAGCAGATAAAATCCCTGAAACATCGGATGGAAGAACAGGAGGAGCAAAGTAAAACTATACAAGAACTGGTTTTGTCGGTTAAAGAACTGGCATTGAACATGCAGACCATGATTGAGGTCCAGGAAAAGCAAGGAGACAGGCTGGCAAAATTGGAGGCGGCACCGGCAGAACAGTGGAGCAGTATGAAACGAACCATCTTTAACACGATGATAGGGGCAATGGCTGGTGCGCTTGCTACCGGATTGATTTATGTTATGGCTCAATACATAAAGTGAGGTGAGAAAAAATGAGGGAAAAATTTGCAAAATTAATTGATGTGAAAAGCCTTATGACACTGGCACTGACCGGTGGCTTTATTGCCCTTACTTGCGCCGGTGAGATTACCGGGGAACAGTTTTTGACTATTTTTACAATGATTGTAGGGTTTTATTTTGGTACACAATCAGAAAAGGGCAAACAGAGATAAAAGGAGGTGGTCCGCTATCTTCCGACCGTCAGGGTAATGGCGGTAAACTTATCAATCCAGAAAAGAAAGAGAGGTACATATTATGGCAAAAACGACAGGAAAACATGCAGCACATATTCCGGGGAATGGGGGATACCTGGCAGAGGGGCCGGACCTGCATGAAAAACAGCCTACCCCATACCTTCATGATGCACCAACAGACACGCCGCATCCAGGTAAGCACCAGAGCGGTGTAGGCGGCCCAAGTGACCGTAACAATAATGGCATAGACGACGAAAAGGAGTAGCTGCGATATCGCAACGGCAGAAAGGCTATGATATGAGGACATTAAGATTTAAAGTATCCGGCCAGGAGCTTATAAGGGCTCCTGGCTGTAATTTCAGCAACATAATTGCAGGTACATCCGGGTACCTTCAGGCGGCATTTGAGTTTGGGCAGGACTGGGACGGGACGGTCCAGGTGGCGGCCTTCTATCCATACTTTCAGTCCCAGGAGGTTGGCAGGCTGATTAAGGATGGCACCTGCATTGTGCCGGATGAAATCACGGTCTATGACACTTTTAAAATCGGAGTGGTTGGACAGCGTGAGAATGGCCAGAGGATTACCACCAACCTGATAACCATTAAGCAGGAGAGGGGGAGCGGACAGACATGGCAACGGTAGACGAGATACTTACAAGACAGGCTTATGCAGACGGTGACGAAAGCTGGACCAAGGATGATAACTACCCATCCTATCATCTGTACGTGGAGCCGGAGTATGTCCCGGTCACCAACAAGCGCATTGCGGACTTCAATGACCAGATATCGGTCAGGGGCGAACAGAATGCCCAGTTCGTGGGCTTCCAGCTGCCCAGGTACGATGACGGCCTGGACCTCACCGCCCAGCACCTGTATATCCACTACCAGACGGTCTATGGGGGTGGGGATGGCGTACCCTGCAACGTGTCCAAGTCGGACAGCCATGTGAGGATGTGCTGGCAGGTACCGGCACAGGCCACACAGGAGCCAGGGACAATCCAGATGATGATATATGCGACCGGCACCAACAGCGCAGGGGAGCGCGTGACCTGGAAGACACTCCCTGCAGCCTATGCTATCCATGATGGGCTGGAGATTGGCGGCGGAATCCCGGGGCCGGACACAAGCTGGTACGAACAGTTCGTGGCGCAGATGGAGGGCAAGGTAAGCACTGCCCAGGGATATGCCAATGACGCCCAGGCCAGTAAGACTGCCGCCGCCGGTTCTGCCACGGCGTCTGCTCAGTCCGCCACCGCTTCGGCACAGGCGTTGGCAGATAATAAGGCGTACGTGGAGAGCCAGAAGGAGACATTTGTAGGCTACAACAAGCGTGAGACGGACCTTAAATACGCCAATGCCCTTATCGGCTCGGCCACAGACACCACGCATGTCACAGTGGACGATGCGTGGGAGGCGCCGATACCCGGCATGGAGATAGCAGGCAATAGTGAGCAGTTTTCCACGACCGGGGCTCAGCTGCTGGATTTAAGCGCGGTAAGCAAGAGTGCGGGAGGAGCCGTTATCAATACTGCGGATGGAGGTTACCAGATATCCGGTACAGGAGCATTGACTAAAGCCTTTAGCGCAAGCTACCAGCTAGATTATTTAAAAAATCATTTAAAGCCTGGTAATCTGATTTTAAAAAGCGAACTGACCATGCCTAAACTGTATGTACGTATATGGGATGGGAGTACAGTATTGGCGGAAATGCAGGGGAACAGCACGAAGCAGATAACCCAAGAGATGATTAACAATGAAAATATGCGTGTTGAATGTTTTTTGTATGGAAGTGCCGGAAGTATCATTACGCCTGGAACTTATCATCCAATGTTATATCAGGATGGTGATGGAACCTGGGAACCCTACACCGGAGGCAGGCCATCCCCCAGCCCGGAATATCCGCAGGAGATTGTGAGTACGGATGTCACGGCGGTGACAGTGACGGGGGCTAATCTGTTCGACGACACCACGTTAATGGCTTACGGAAATACGACTTTTGTACTTTCTGCTGATAGGAGACAAGTTACGATAACTGGTGATAAAGATTATGCTTGTGCGGAATCAGACACACCAGCACAATTGATTGCTGGAAAAAACGTCACAGTGTCGTGCAACATAAGTAATAAAAATTCAGAAGTACCTGTGGAATTTCAACTATATATCGAATTTCCGGATGGCACAAAAAATTATTTGCATCATAAGTCTTCGGGCAGTAAAACATTTTCAATTCCAGATAACATAACGAAAGCGATATTTAAATTATTTGTTAATCTCAAAAACGCAAATTTAGATTCCGAAAATACTGTTGTGTATTCAGATGTTATGGTTAACATTGGCACTACACCCCTCCCCTGGGAACCCTACCAGCCTCCGCAGACCGCAGTTATCACCCTCACGAAGCCGTTACGAGGTATCGGGGATTACAGGGACGAAATAACCATGACCAATCGGATTGACCGGTGTATGGAACTGACATTTGACGGAAGCGAGGATTGTTGGGGCGTCTACACTAGTGGTAGCCGCACAGGATTTTCGGCAATTAATGTCCTCCCGATATCAATGAATAATCGGAATGGAATATGTAATCAAGCACTAGTCGGAGGAAATGAAGAAGTTGAGCGGATTATTTTAGGGAGTAATAATCAAAATCTATATTATTTTTACTGTCCATTTTACGATGCTACAATAGCCGACAAGGGCCTCTCTGCCTGGAAAGCCCACCTTGCTGCCCATCCACTTAAGGTAGTCACCTACCTGGATACCCCGGTAGAGACAGACCTGGAGGCAGACACCATAGCAGCACTTGCGGAGTTGACCACCTACAAAGGACGGACAACCACCACAGTGACTGCGGAGGGGCCGGAGCCGGACGTGACATTGGAGTATGTACAAGATACCAGGATGGTAATAGCAGATTTACAGGCACAGATTAATGAGATAAGAAATGGAGGTACGACATGAAATCAATAGAGAAGGTTTTATCCATTGCCCGACAGGAGATTGGATACCTGGAAAAACGCAGTAACAGCCAGCTTGACAGCAAGACCGCCAATGCCGGTAGCAATAATTATACCAAGTATGCCAGGGACCTGTATCCATCCCTCCAAGGGCAGCCGTGGTGCGATATGTTTGTGGACTGGTGTATGGTTCAAGCATTTGGCCAGGTGACGGCCAGACAGCTTCTGGGAGGCGGTTTTTCGGCCTATACCCCTACGTCCGCACAATACTATAAGAATAAGGGCCAGTACCATAAGGACAACCCTCAGCCGGGAGACCAGATATTTTTTAAAAACTCCCAGCGCATCTGCCATACAGGTATTGTCGATGAGGTCACTATGACCAAGGTTAGGACCATCGAGGGCAATACCAGTGCTGGTAACGAGGTGATTGCCAACGGCGGGGCGGTATGCTGTAAAGAGTACAGTTTGGATAACAGCCGTATTGATGGTTATGGACGTCCTGACTGGTCACTGGTGGAGCAGCCGGAGTATGAGATAGGATGGCACCATGATAGTAATGGCTGGTGGTATGCATACAGCACCACAGAGTATTACAAGGAGTGCTGGCAGATTATAAACCATCACAAGTATTATTTTAACACGGATGGATATGCACTGACCAATTGGCATGTAATTGGTGGTAAAGATTATTACTTTGAGCCCCGGGCCGGACATCCGCTGGAATGCGCTTTGTATGTGGCACCGGAGGGCGAACAGTACATAGGTGAATTTTAACCGGATAAGGATGGGGCGCTGCGCTGCCAGGGGCTAGGATTAATAAAAAACGGCGGGGATTACTCCTCGCCGTTGAAGCGTGTGGCTATTTTTTAATATCATGCTCTGTGGGTATGATTTTCCAACCCTTATATGTGCAACACCCATAGTTTCTTCCGAGCATCGCCCGTTTTGCTCCTGATAGTCCAGTACTTACATTTTTAAATTCTTTGCTATCTGGCGCGCATCCAAATAATTTATCGCCGTTCTCCCGGAGCCAATGATTCAGAGAATGAAATTTATATTCTTTTCCATCAGGACTAATCAAATGCCAGTCCTTCGCATTGACATTTGTCAAAAATTTACCGGATTTTGGACTTTTCTGTGCGGCGGGCGTTCCTAATGCGAGATTGGCCGTTTTCCCTTGCGCAGCTATTCTGGTCCGACTTTCTTCACTCCATTTGTTCGACAGGCCTGTATGTATGCGGGAACGATGAATCCTGGAGCATTCCTTTCCACAAGTAACGGTTTTGTCGGACGGAAAACAAGGGAAGGTTTTCCCACATACGACACAAATCTTGGTACTTTTTGGCGGCCTTTTAGACAAAATCACTCACCTCGCAGTCAAGGGATTTTGCCAATGACAAGGCATTGCGCAGAGTCATATTTCCAAGGTCCCTTTCTCCAGATTCAAATTTCTGTATCTGGCGGATATTCATTCCTGCGGCGTCAGCTACTTGCTGCTGGGTCATGCCGGCCAGGGAACGTTGATACAATAGCTTGTTAATATTATTGTTATGGCAATCCCTTCCATAGCTGGATGCGGAGCAGGCTCCGCATAGTCCATCTGTCCTGATGCAATCTGGATATCTTTTCATGATTTTTCCTCCGATTTAAAACGCATATCTTTTTTCTTGTGCAGTATTTCAATGCGGTGTTTCTGGTAATACTGCTTATTATATTCTCTCATATCCTCAATTCGTTTTTCCCTATTTTTACGGTATGACTTCTTCCTGCTTTCTTTCTCCTTTTCAGGATTCTTCAGCACGTATTCACGTCTCTTCCGGTTTATGTCTAATCTTAGACCATCATGGTATGTTCCATCTAGTTTTCCTCGCGCCCTTTGAAGCAACACACCGATGCAGTTCGTGCTTATGCCAAGCCTATCGGAAATTTGACGGTGAGTCAAGCCCTCAACTTTGAGCGATATCACTTCTCGTTCGCGCGGAGATAGCACAGAAAAGTCTTTGATTTTATAATCATCATAGTTTCTGCGCCTCGGTGAGGGGGAAGGAGAAATGGAACGCCTTTTTCCCGTGTGATGTTTAGGGCACTCCTTGGTTTTGCTGCGTGAATTCCGTTCAATCGCTTTTTTGATTAGAGCACTGACGTTCTGTTTGGTGACTCCCATTAATTTTCCGATTTCGGTTTGGGATTTTCCTTCCAACGCCATCAATACAGCATCTTTTTGTCGTTCTGTCAGCAACTCTAAATTTAACTCTTTTAATTGTTCGGTATTCATCAAGGCATCCTCCCGGGATTCTGCATGACATGGCAATCAGCTTATCTAACGATATATAATACCACTGCATCTTTTAAGATAACTTCGCCCGCATCAGCGCCATACTCATAATGGTCGCTGGCAAGCAGTTTTAATCCCCTTTCCTTATCTCTGCTTGTATTATACGTCCAAAAGGGCGCAAATTCAAGAGGGATTGATAAATATTTATGGATTTTAGAAATGATAAAAGCGGGTACCGGATGTGACCGGGCCCGCCTAAGTATTATTTATATGGAGAATCGAATAAATCATAAATACTGCATTTAAATAAGGAAGAAATAATTTGCAAGTTTATAAACTCTATACACATAGTTAAAGCCTGTTTGCCGCAGGCATGGCAGCTCTTAAAGGGTTTATCCAGGTTATAGGCAATCCTGGGAAGATAACCTGAGTCCTCCAGCAGGGTAAACAGAGGAAAGAAAATAGCCATGGGCGGCAGCATCACCGAGACAACCCAGGCCAGGACCCGGTAGACTCCCAAAATCAGCAGACCGTGAAGCCATGGGGGAGCGCCCACAGCCATGAAGGCTTTTGTGAGCTGGTCCTGGAGGCGGAACAGGGCGTCCGCCAGCATCTGGGAGGGGTAATTGGCGCCTGTGATGGTCAGCCAGAATACCACGGCCAGCATTCCGATCATGACGGGATAACCTGTGAAACGGCTGGTCAGAATCTTATCCAGCTTCCGGTCACCTTCATTGTATCCGTTTTTGTGGAACTGGACCGTATCACGGCATATTTTCTCTGCCGATGCAACCAGGGCAGCCACGATGCGGTCCTTTAGGATTTCATTGGTAATGCCGTATTTGGCCAGATGCTCCCTGGCCTGTGACAGGGCAAGGCTTATCTCAGGCACTTCCAGTATGTCCTCATCCAGATATTCCCTTAATTCCTTTATGAGGGACGGGTCGCTGTCCAGAAGCTTTAAGGTGAGCCAGCGGGAATTGACCTTTCCCTCCACTCTGCCCTTTACGGCAGGCTCTGCCATGGCGATGGCCTGTTCAATAATGGGGGAATACTCCACCTGGTAGGGGGAGGCTGTTTGGGTACCTTCCACCAGGCCATCCAACTGTTTCATCAGCTGGTCAAGGCTTTGCTTTTTTCTGGCAATGGTGCCGGCCACGGGTACTCCCAGCTTTTCTGACAGACCTTTAAGGTCAATGGTAATATTCTTGCGTGCGGCTTCGTCCATCAGGTTCACACATACCAGGACGCGGTCCGATATTTCCATGGTCTGAAGCACTAGGTTCAGGTTGCGCTCCAGACAGGTGGCATCGCAAACCACCACAACCCCGTCGCTTCCGCCAAAGCAGATGAAGTTGCGGGCCACTTCCTCCTCCGTGGAGTGGGCCATGAGGGAGTAGGTGCCGGGGATATCTACCAGCACGTAGCTGTGTTCCCTTGTCTTACAGTAGCCCTGGGCATTGGTCACGGTTTTTCCCGGCCAGTTTCCTGTATGCTGGTTCATTCCCGTGAGATTGTTGAAAAGGGTGCTTTTACCTACGTTGGGGTTGCCTGCTATGGCGATTATTTTATCGTCAGGTGTCTGTTTTTTTATCTCCAGTCCGGAATCCACAGCCCCCATTCCGACGGATTGTTTGGTCAGACCCATTTTAATACTCCTTTTTTCTTGATTTTATATTAGGCAATTCTGCATCTGACCAGAATCAGATGATGTTTCTTAAGACAGATGTTTTGTGGGAGATACCTCACAGGCTGGTGCAGCCCTCCATTACCTTCTGTTCGTTGAAACCAGTGCAGGGCTGGACCAGAATCCCGCGGCAGTCCTCTGAGCGTATGGCGATGACAGCGCCGCGGATCAGGTAGGCGCAGGGGTCTCCCAGAGGGCTTTGCCCAAGGCACTCCACCTCCGTATTTTCAACCAGACCGATATCCAGAAGACGTCTGCGGATGCTGCCTATGGAAGTAAGCTCTTTTACCCGCGCCCTCTTTCCTGGTTTTATATCATTTAAACTTAGAAACTCTTTCATAATTACAATACCTCGCAATAGATTTAGGATAGGGAAACTTTTTCTTACTCTTATAGTATTACAGGAGGGATACTTTGGTTACTGATAAAGATGGATTCTATACCATGAAAGGATATGAACGCTCTGCCTCCGATGAGTTGACCTCGTCCATGGAGGATTATCTGGAGATGGTATGCAGAATGGAGGAAGAGGGGGACCCCATCCGTGTCAGCTCCCTGGCTGCCAGCCTTCACGTGAGGCCCTCATCCGCCTCTAAAATGTTAGATAATCTGAAAAAAGCCGGGTACATTGATTTTAAGAAGTACGGTTCCATCATGGTCACGGAAAAGGGGTACGAGGAGGGCAGATACCTGCTGCACAGACATCAGGTGCTCCAGGATTTTTTCTGTACGCTCAATCATACGGAGGATGAACTGGAGCTGGTGGAAAAGATTGAACATTTTATTAATCACAGGACGGTGGCAAATATGGAGCAGGCGCTCCCTTTCCTTCGGCCTAAGAATGATATTACTGGAAAAATGGGATAAAGTATTGTATAATGTGTAATATGCAAAATGATAAAAGGAGAGACATTATGAACGATGATAACTATGTGGAGTGGCTTGTGAAGAGAAAAGATCCGGCATATGCCGTTCCTGTAAAGATACTCATGATTGTGGTCTGTATATTTTCCGTCCTTTTGGCGCTGCAGACCGTGTTTGGAGTAATTGTCATGACCATAGCGGGTGTGGCCACCTATTTCGTGTTCCTGAACCTGAGCGTGGAGTTTGAATATCTGTTTGCAGAGGGCGGTCTTTCGGTGGACCGCATTCTGGGAAGGGCAAAGAGAAAGAAGATATTTGACTGCGAGAAGGACGACATCCAGATCGTGGCGCCGGCTGATTCCTTTGTGCTTAAGGATTATGAGAAGCAGGGCATGAAGGTAAAGGATTTTTCATCGGGCAAAAGGGAAGCCAAGGTGTACGCCCTCATATACCAGAAGGGGCCGGACCATTTTAAGGTGTTGATTGAACCCAATGAGAGAATGATAGGAGCTATGCGCAGGACCTTTCCGCGGAAGCTTGTGATGTAATGCAATCGGCATATGGGACCGGCCGGGAGAGAACGGGCCGTCGGGGACAGTGGAATGTAGGCTGCCCTGGCGGCCCGTATTACATTCTAATCTATTTCGGGTTTTCACCGCTTAACATGAATTCAATCAGCCGGTCCATGTCCTCTTTTTCATGAACCACTAGCTCCAATTCCTTGATATATCCGTTGGAATACATATTGGCAATGGAAAGATACTGGGATAGCTTTGACTTGATTTCCAGTTTTATACAAAATCCTCCGCTTCTGTTGGTGCGCACTGGATTGTGTGAATTCCGGTGATATCAGGCACTCTTATCACTGTTACGCATACAATACAGCGCTGGCTTATAGATTATGACCAGTATATGAATGCGGAATAAAGATAACAATTCGTAAATTGACTAAAGAACAACGAGATAAACAGGGTGAGAATGTATATTAGCAACGAAAATAAATTAAAAATTAAAAATTTAATATTGCATTATTCCATTCTATCCTTTATAATGATAGTATGAGCAAAGGAGCTGTTGAGATGAGGGTAAAAAAGAATTTAGATAAGATTATCTACGATCAGATTATTGATAGTTTTATCCTCGGTGAATATAAGATGGATGACGCTATCTCACTTGACGTTTTATGCGAGAAGTATGAAGTCAGCAGAACACCGGTGGTTCAGGCGGTAAAGCTTTTAGTCAATGACGGAGTACTGGAAAAGCTCAGCAACGGGCGTGTGGTGGTTCCCACCTTTGACCAGAACCAGATTAAGAATATCTGCGATGTAAGGCTTATGATTGAAAAGCATGCCATAGAGCATTTTCTTTCAGAGACAGGAGAGCTGTCTTTATTGCTTGACCAGTTAGAGATATGCGCTAAAAAGTGTGAGGAGTATCTGGATAGGGGGGATTTCCTGGAACTGTCCAAGACAGACCTGAGGTTTCACCGTGTTCTGGTATCCGGGGCAGGGAATGAATATCTGTCGGAGCTGTATAAGAGAATACAGGGACAGTTCCTGGTGGCCAATTACCTTGTGCTGCCGCTGAGAAACAGGAATTTTCGTTCCACGGTAGATGACCATTATAAGCTGCTGGAATACTTAAGGAATAAGGATATGGAGCAGTCTGAAAAGATGATTGCCGGCCATATAAACAACATATTCTATATCATCACCAATCAGAAGTAATAAATGCACTAATCTAATTAGGAAGCTTGCGGTTAAGCTAGGAACCAGGCAATCCATGTTTCCATGAATTCATGTCATGAGTTCATGGGCTGCCCGGTACTTAGTTTGGTAAAGTGTACTCTCAAATAAAAAATTTTAATTTTTAATTTATTATTTTGCCATAACAAATTAAAAATCGCGTTAAAGGAGAGGACAGAGATGTTTGAAGGTAAACACATTCAGGTGGGAGCCGGACGCTATATCCAGTGCCATGGAGCACTTAAGCGTGCGGGAGAGGAGATGGTTTTTTTCGGAAAGAAGGCTTACCTGCTGTATGGGGACCAGATGGTGAAGGGAAAGACCAGCCAGGTCCTGGAGAAAAGCCTCAGGGGATCCGGGATTACATTTCAGTCAGAGATATTTGAGGGACCTTCCACGGAGAAGAGTTTTGGAGATGTAGCTGCCAGGGTCAGGGAATCGGGGGCTGAAATCGTGGCAGGAATCGGGGGCGGCCGTATCATAGACATTGCCAAGGCAGCCGGCGATATGGCAGATGTCAGTATCTTTACTATACCCACATCCGCAGCCACATGTGCGGCCTATGCCGTGTTGTATGTGGTATACGGCGAGGACGGGAATGTGGACCACAGCGGTTTCCTTAACCATGAAATCAGCGGGGTTATCGTGGACATGGATTTGGTTGTCAATGATTGTCCCAGGCGTTATTTTGTGTCGGGCATCGTGGATGCCATGGCAAAAAAGCCGGAATTCAGTTTTACCATGTCCCATCTGAAGGACGAAGGCATGATTGCCACCTCGGAAATAGCCACGAAGATTGCGGATTTTACCTACAGTAAGTACATGAGGGACACCAGACAGGCCCTTAGAGATTTTGATGATAAGAAGGACAGTATGCTCTTGGATGACATGGTGAACATGAATATCATGCTGACCGGCATGGTGTCAGACCTGTCCACAGGAGGCAAGCAGCTGGCTGTTGCGCATAATTTTTACGATGCAATCTGCTGCATGCATAAGGACGTGAGAAAAAAATATCTTCACGGGGAAATTGTGGCCATGGCCCTGCCCCTTCAGCTGGCTGTCAACGGAAGCCCGGAGGCGGAAATTGAAGAATTCTACGGACATGACTATGCTGCCATGGAAGGTCTCTTAGCCGGAGCAGACGGCTGGATGTCAGGCTTCCCGGCCGTACTTCCAAAACAGTGCCGCAGACTCCAGGATGCCTGCTTCGCAAAAGATGTGGATGCAGCCATCGCAGCCCAGAACAATATCCAGCCATACATTGACTATTTCTTCTATGACAAGGTCAACGGGGTTCCCCACTGGCAGGAAATCTGCAAGTACACATTACAGGCGCAGGGCCTGGATGTAGGTCTGCCCCGCAAGCCATTGGGCGAACTGGATGACGCCAATAAGAAAAAGATCGAGAAATTACTTGCAGACATGGAGTAATTGACGAAAATGTAATAGGGTACGGTCATTTATGATATCGGTGCATGTATTGGAAACAGGTGATGCATGCACCGATTTTTTAAAGAGAGGGATTTACGACATATGTAGTGTGCGTTAAGCAGGTGCCGGATACCGCCAATGTGGAGGTGGACCCGGTGACCGGAGTGCTGAAGCGGGACGGAGACCAGTCAAAGCTGAATCCATATGATCTTTATGCCATGGAATCTTCTCTTGGGATGAAAGAGCGCAGGATGGGGGAGTAGGATCGGATTCTCCGCGGCAAACAGACCACGGATGGGGATACGGCGCGGGTTGGGCCGGAGGTGGCCCCAGTGGCTGGGAATACTCCATGCATCCAATGTCCTGGAAATCAGGGAGACAGGACCGGGATGGATACGGGTGCGCATGAATATGGATGGATATGAACAGATACAAGCCATGGATTTGCCATGTCTGATTACCATGGATATGGAGCTGGCCTGTACAACCCTGACACAGATAGCAGTGATGTTTGTTATTATAACTGCCGGTATCCTGTGCAGCCGCTTCGGAGTCATCCTGGGGGCGGCCAGTTTTGCCATCTTCATCCTGGTTCCCACCTGGATTATTCAGCAACGATTACCGTTTTTTGCGGAAGCGTCTGGTGTCACCCTGTATCATCGGTGTTATCGTCGGCTTGTTTCTGTTTATCATGAGATGGAAGCTTCCTTATGTGGTGCTGAGGCCCATGGAAATGCTGGAGGATATTAGAATGGCTGATGGAACCCTATTAGTAAAATCAATGAATATTTATCTCTGTTTTGGTTTGACAAGCCAGATAAAATTTGCTAGTATAAGATACTAATAAGAAACGGACAGTTCACGGACTATCAATATTCTGACAAAACATATCAAACCAAACACGCAGAAAGAGAGGAAATTTTTAATGGGTACAATTATCGGCGAAGGCATAACCTTTGATGATGTGCTTCTGGTACCGGCATTTTCAGAAGTGATTCCCAACCAGGTAGACCTGACCACACATTTGACCAAGAAGATTAAACTGAACATCCCGCTGATGAGCGCCGGCATGGATACGGTAACAGAGCACCGCATGGCCATCGCTATGGCCAGGCAGGGAGGTATCGGTATTATCCATAAAAATATGTCCATTGAAGCCCAGGCAGAGGAGGTGGACCGGGTAAAGCGTTCTGAGAATGGTGTTATCACAGACCCGTTTTTCCTCTCACCGGAGCACACCCTTAAGGATGCCAACGATTTGATGGCAAAATTCCGCATATCCGGCGTGCCCATCACAGAGGGCAAGAAGCTGGTGGGCATCATTACCAACCGCGATTTAAAGTTTGAGGAGGATTTTGACCGTCCCATTAAGGAGTGCATGACCACAAAGAACCTGGTTACCGCCAGGGAGGGCGTTACCTTAAAGGAAGCAAAGGCCATTCTGGCAAAGGCAAGGGTGGAGAAGCTGCCAATTGTGGACGATGATTTTAATTTGAAAGGCCTCATCACCATCAAGGATATTGAAAAGCAGATTAAATATCCATTGTCCGCAAAGGACGCACAAGGGCGTCTTCTGTGCGGCGCTGCCGTGGGAATCACTGCCAATGTGCTGGAACGCGTGGGAGCACTGGTGGACGCAAAGGTGGACGTGGTGGTTCTGGACTCCGCCCATGGCCATTCTGCCAATGTAATCCGCTGCGTGAAAATGATTAAGGACGCATATCCGGACCTTCAGGTAGTGGCCGGAAATGTTGCCACGGCAGAGGCCGCCAGGGCACTGATTGAGGCTGGGGCTGATTCCGTCAAGGTGGGTATCGGACCTGGCTCCATTTGTACCACCCGCGTGGTGGCAGGCATCGGCGTGCCTCAGGTTACGGCAGTGATGAACTGCTACAGCGTTGCCAGGGAGTACGGCGTACCCATTATCGCGGACGGAGGAATCAAGTACTCCGGCGATGTGACAAAGGCCCTTGCGGCAGGCGGCAGCGTGTGTATGATGGGAAGCATCTTTGCCGGATGTGATGAGAGCCCGGGTACCTTTGAGCTGTACCAGGGACGTAAGTATAAGGTATACCGCGGCATGGGCTCCATCGCTGCCATGGAAAACGGAAGCAAGGACCGCTATTTCCAGACAGATGCAAAGAAGCTGGTTCCCGAAGGCGTGGAAGGACGCGTGGCTTATAAGGGAATGGTGGAGGATACCGTATTCCAGCTCTTAGGCGGCCTGCGCTCCGGTATGGGATACTGCGGTGCCCAGGACATCACGACCCTTCAGGAGACAGCCCGGTTTGTAAAGATTTCCGCTGCGTCCTTAAAGGAGAGCCATCCTCATGATATCCACATTACCAAGGAGGCTCCCAACTATTCAATTGAAGAATAGGGATGTGGGAATAAAGATTGAAGCGTAAGGAGAATAGGTTTATAATGATACTCGTCGGAACTGCTCCGACGGGTATTTTAGATCGCCGGTATGGGCGGACTCTAACGGGAGGACAGGCATATGGAACAAAAAAGCAGGCTGACAACGCTTTGCTATATAGAAAATGAGGGGGCATATCTGATGCTCCACAGAATCAGCAAAAAGAACGATGTGAATAAGGATAAGTGGATTGGAGTAGGCGGGCATTTTGAAGGGGACGAGAGTCCGGAGGACTGCCTGCTCAGGGAAGTGAGGGAGGAGACAGGCCTCACCCTTACCTCCTGGCGGTTCAGGGGGCTGGTAACCTTCAAGGCTGAGGGCTGGGATACAGAATACATGTGTTTGTATACAGCGGACAAATATGAGGGAGAGATGATTACCTGCAACGAGGGGACGCTGGAGTGGGTGAAGAAGGAGGATGTGCTGTCACTGAATCTGTGGGAGGGGGATAAAATCTTTTTTAAGCTGCTGAATGAGGATGCCCCCTTTTTTTCACTGAAGCTGTCTTATAAGGGAGACCGGCTGACCGAGGCTGTCCTGAACGGAAAACAGATGGAGCTGTTTGATGTTCTGGATGAGGACGGAAGGAAAACAGGAGTGGTACGGGAACGGAGCCTGGTCCACATGGACGGGGTTCCCCACGGGACCGCCCATATATGGGTTGTGAGGAAAAATGGGGATAAAACATACGACCTTCTGCTGCAGAAGCGGAGCCGGGGAAAGGATTCCTACCCGGGATGTTATGACATTTCCTCGGCAGGCCATGTGCAGGCCGGAGATGAATTCCTGCCGTCCGCGGTCAGGGAACTGAAGGAGGAGCTGGGGATTGAGGCCAGGGAGGAGGACCTGGAATTTGCGGGGTTTCACAAGGGATATATGGAAGACATGTTTTACGGAAGTATGTTCAGGGACAGTGAAGTCAGTGCTGTGTATGTGTACAGGAAAACGGTGGACGCGGACCAGCTTACCCTTCAGAAGGAAGAGGTGGAGAGCGTCATGTGGATGGAACTTGGCCAGTGTGTGGAGGCGGTGAGAAATCACGGGATTCCCAATTGTATATATCTGGATGAACTGGAGATGATTGAACGGTATTTGTGCCGGAGCCAGGAGAAATAGTAGATAACAGGATACAGGGAGCGTGAATGGACATTAGGCATACCGCCGAGGGGAGTTTATTTTCACCTAAACCGTCGTATAATGAAAAAAACCACAAAGGAGGTAAGTGCAGATGCGTTGTCCAAAATGTTCAGGCCAGATGGAAATAAACCGAATCAGAACACACCTTGTATGGGTGGATGAACCGGACCGTATTCCCGATTCCAAAAACCAGCTGGGGACAACAGTCGCACATGTATGCAGGGAATGCGGATACATAGACTTTTATAGAGATATGACATCCGTGAACTAAGGCATGTCTGTGCTATGCTCAGGAGCGGTTATGAAACACATTCCGGCAGGAGGGCAGGATAAGGCATAACGAAACAATGGAATGAAGACATGGGGAACCACTGTATAATGGAATGTGGGAGGATGGAAAGAAAAATATCTGCCTGCGCAATTAAAGAAAAAATATATATATCGTAAGTTTATCGTCAGAAATAGATGTTTTTTGTAACCATGAAGTATGGTATAATATCTCTAGTTTTGTTCAGAATGACCTGCTATATGGGAGAGATATTATGAGAATTAAGAAATGGAAATCATTTTTATGTATATGTACCAGCTGCACCCTGCTAATGAGTACAGCAGCTTCAGCTAATCCGGCCGCCATCACGCCTTTGGAAGAAAGTCAGGTATCTTCCTTTCAGTCCGGGAACCAGACCTCTGACCAGGCAGCGGTTTCGTCCCAGGGACCGGGTTCGGAATCCGGAAGTGATGGAGGGGTCATTTCATCTGACGGGCCATCCTCATCCGGAAGTCCGTCCCCATCCGGAAGTCCGTCCCCAACCGGAAGCCCGTCTCCGTCAAGGAGTCCGTCTTTATCCGGAAGTCCGTCGCGGAATCCGACAGCTGGCCAGGCTGCCGGAGGGAACAGCGGGGGTGCTGTATCACCTGGAGAAACGGCAGGAACAGCGGCCGGGACTTTTGACCAGACAGCCGCGGCTTCCGTGCAGAAGCCGGAGATAGCTTCGGAGGGAGCCGTGCTAATGGATGCTGCCGCGGGAACCGTCCTGTTTTCCAAGAACGGGGACAAACAGTTCTATCCCGCAAGTATCACCAAGCTGATGACAGCCCTGCTGGTGGCGGAGAACTGCAATCTGGATGACAAGGTCACATTTTCAGCAACAGCTACCACGAACCTGGAAGCGGGCGCTGTATCCATCAATATGACGGCAGGGGATGTGATGACTGTGCGCCAGTGTCTTTATGCCCTGCTTCTCAAATCAGCTAATGAAGTGGGAAATGCTCTTGCGGAACATGTGGCTGGCAGCAACGCCAAATTTGCGGAGCTGATGAACGCCAAGGCAGCGGCCTTGGGATGTACCAATACACATTTTACAAATCCTCACGGCCTCAATGACTCCAACCATTACACCACGCCCCATGATATGGCTTTGATTGCAAGGGCAGCGTTTCAGAATGATGTGGTGAAGACGGTGGCGTCCACGCGTACATATACGTTGCCTGCTACCATGAAGAATCCTTCCGGGCTGACCGTGACCATCGGACACAAGATGCTGAACCCCAACGACGCCAGGTATTATCCGGGCGTTATCGGAGGAAAGACCGGTTATACGTCCAAAGCGGGAAATACACTGGTGACGGCAGTGGAGAAGGACGGAGTCAGATTGATTGCCGTCATCATGAAGAGCAAATCAACTCATTATACGGATACGAAGGCATTGTTCGATTACGGATATGAACTGGTGAAGGCAGATGCTTTAAGCGGCAGCGGAAGCAGTACAGGCAGTTCAAATAACGCGGGCACGACAGGCAGTTCTTCCGGCACGGGAAATGCCGGTCCGGGAACATCCTCAGCCAAGGGCTGGGTACAGGACAGCAACGGATGGTACTATGTGAAGGATAATGGAGCCAAGGCCGCCAATGAGTGGGTTACGGTAGACGGAGTTTCCTACTGGATTGATTCCAATACATATATGGCCAAGGGATGGCGCCAGGTAAATGGCAAATGGTATTTCCTGCGCTCCGACGGAGCCATGGCCAAGAACCAGTGGGAAAAGGTGGAAGAAAACGGCCAGTGGTTCTATCTGGGCGCGGACGGCGCCATGCTGACCAATACAACCACACCGGATGGATCGCGGGTGGATGAGAGCGGGGCGTGGGTGCGGTAGACTTTATATATTACTATGATTATATGTGCGGTAGATGGTTGAAAAGTCATCTGCCGAATTTTTCAATTATGAAGTACTGAGGGAAAATCGGAAGTACAGCATCGTACAAAATATAGTTCTGCTCGGATTCATATTCCAGGAATCACGTTTTTGAACAGTGAGGAATCCGCGGGCATCACCAGGATGAAGGAGCCCCAGACGGCAGAAAACCAGAAGGGATAGGGAAATGCTAACGTGGCGGACAGGCCGGCGGTATACATCGATGTGACGGCAGCGCATGAAGATAAGGAGTTTGCGTTAAAGGGCCTGCTCTGCCGAGAAAGTTAAGCGGGGGCGGATGGGAACGTGAACGGAGATAACACTGAAATTCCATGGGACGGCATTTTACTGGGCTCAGCCTTATGAGATGGAGATTGCAAAAGACAAAATAGTATGAAGCCGGATATTCATATCCGCCGGAAAGCCGCCAACAAGTCGGACTCAGTCTGGCTTGTTTTTCTTTCACTCCCGTTGTAGAATAACCTCAGAAGAAAAATCTCCCAAGAAAAAATCCCCTGCAGAAAAGTGAGAAAAGATTCATGAAATCCATACGAAAAGAAATGACAAGGAACCATCTGATTCTGCTGCTGGTGGCCTTTATCTTCATAGCCTCCAATGCCCTTGTGAATGTGGACTCCTCCCGCCGCTACAACGGGCTTTTACAGGATTACCAGCAGGTAAACGGGCTGCTGGCAGTCAATAACAGGAGACAGACCTATTTTAAGCTGTACAGCAAGAGCCACGACGAGGGAACGCTTAAGCAGTATTACGACGAGTGCAGGTTGTTTGACAGCCAGCTGCGGGGACTGGATGATAAGATGCAGAATGACCGGAAGTGCAAGATGATGTACCGGATTGTGGGTCAGGTGGCTGAGTACAGGCGGGAGATGGCGGAGTCCTACATCCGGCCTGACGGGGACTATTATCCCAGCCTGATGGCTGATTTGGACGAGGTGGATTTGGAGATTGAGCGGTGCCTGAACCAGTTGATGAGCCAGTACCTGGAGTATCTGAACACTGCCTTTGCCAGCCACAGCAGGACGCTGGGCCTTACAAACAGTATACTGATCGTGTTTTTCATGGCAGCCAGCCTCTTTGGCATGGTGCTGAACCATCAGATGAGTACCAGTATCCTGAATTCCATCAAGCGGCTGACGGACGCGGCCAGGGAAATTATGAACAATAATCTGGAGGCAGCGGATATTGAGGAGACGCCTTATGCGGAGCTGAACCAGGTATCCGCCACATTTGACCAGATGAAGCGGCAGATCAGGACCATGATTACGGAATTACATGAGACCCACCAGATGAAGGAACGGCTGGCTGAGGCGAAGATACGGGAGCTGCAGATGCAGATGAATCCCCATTTCCTGTTTAATACCCTGAGCCTGGTAATCCGCAGTATCCAGCTGGGAGAACGGGATACCTCCATCCAGCTGGTCAAGGCCATCTCCAGAATCCTGCGAAGCAGCATTGAGATCAATACGGTATCCATCCCGCTGGACGAGGAGATTGAGCTGCTTCAGTCATACCTGTATATACAGAAGCTGCATTTAAAGGGACGGGTGACCTTCTGTCTGGATGTTCGCAAGTCATTTATGGGCGAGGATGTGATGATACCGCCGCTGACAATCCAGCCTCTGGTGGAAAACAGTATCCAGCACGGGCTGAAGGACCGGGTCAGCGGGGGGAAGGTGGATATACTGATTACTGAGAAGCCTGATTATATTGAGGCTGTGGTGGCGGACAACGGCGTGGGATTTCCGAAGAACCCGGACCAGCCCTCGCTCCGGGAGACGCCCATCCCCAAAACCTCCATCGGACTGAAAAACGTGGAGGAACGGTTAAGGTTATTTTATCGGAAAGAGGACGTGCTGCAGATTGAGCGGACGGAGGGAATTACGAAGATTACGCTGAAGCTATATAAATCAGACAGGCATTAGGAGGAAAGGGTTATGTTGCGTGTAATATTGGCAGATGACGAGCAGTACGAGCGGAATTATCTGGAGAAGGTCATAAAGGAGAGTTATCCCGGTCTGCTGGAGATTGTCTGCAAGGCAGTGGATGGTATGGATTTGCTGGAGAAGCTGGAGGAGTGCAAGCCCCAGATTGTGCTTTTGGACATCAAGATGCCGCGGATGGACGGGCTTAAGACAGCGGAGGAGGTGCGCAAAAGGTATCCGGATATCCAGATTGTGCTGATATCCGCTTACAGTGATTTCTCCTTTGCAAAACAGGCAATCAAGCTGGGGGTGACGGATTATCTGCTGAAACCCTATTTGGACTCAGAGCTGAGAGAGACACTGGATAAGGTCATTGCACGGGTAAGGGAACGGGAGGACACCTTATCCATGCTGTCCTATTCCAATTATCTGGCGGAGGATGGAGAGGCGGCTTTTGATTTCTACCGGGATTTGGAAAAGGATTTGCTGTGGGATGTGTTCTTTGGCCGAAGGGACAGGGATAAGCTGGAAAAAGAGTTTGCCATGTGGGGGGTGGGAGCCGGGTGGTTTAAGGTAGTGCTGATTTCCAGTCCGGCCCTGATTAACATGGGAGGATTTTCCCAGGAGGTGCTGAAAAATTATTTTCACATGGCAGGGGTGACTGTGCTTAACAGCATCTGGATGGACCAGATGGTTATCTGCCTCTATTCACAGCAGCAGGATGCGTTTACGGAGCTGACCGGCTGTATTACCCGCGCCAGGGATTACCTGGCAGAGGAGAGGAAGATTCCTGTGGCCTGCGGTGTCAGCGGCGCTTATGAAGGCATGGAACGGCTGACGCAGGCTTATGGGGAGGCTGCGTCCTTTATCAGGGAATATTCCGCGCAGGAGGCTCGCCTTGCCTTTGACAGCATGACGAAGGGCATGAAACGGATCTGCGGCCTGGAGGAACAGATTATCCGGTCCCTGTCCAGGGAGGACCAGAGCCAGACCAGCGATCTTCTTACAGAGATGATTGAGGAGCTGGAGACGCTTTTAGGATATCAGGATGTTTCGGTAAAGCTGAATTTTGGCCGCAGCCTGATGACCATTATCCGGGGAATTAACCAGATACCGGGTATACGGGTCAAGACCTCAGAGGCAGCCAGACGTTTTGAAAAGCTGGGACAGCTGAATTTTAACGGGGATAATTTAAAGTATCATGTGGACTATTTTTCAGAAATGAAGATTCAGAGGGAATGATGTTTTGGAAAAATCAGGAAATGATTGGCCCGGGTCAGGAGGAACGCGTTGAAAAAACAGTTGTTGATAGGGGCCGCGGCTGCTGTGCTGATTGCAGGACTGGCGGGCGGCTATGGGATTTTGGGAAATAAGGGAGCCGCGGGAGCGGACAATGAACCGGAGATCGTGCTCTGCTACGGCGAGGTGAATCCGGAAGGCCATGTGCTGACAGATTCGGCCCAGTATTTTGCTGACAGGGTCAGTGAACTCACAGGCGGCAGGGTGATGGTTGAAATCTATCCCTCCGGCCAGCTGGGGGACGATGCGCGCTGTTACCAGTCCATGGAGATGGGAGCTTTGGATTTGTACCGGGGCAACAGCATGTCTCTGGCGGACAGCGGGAATCCCATGATGTCTGCCCTGGTGCTGCCCTATGTTTTCCGGGACAGGGACCACTTCTGGAAGGTGTGCGGCAGTGACCTGGGCAGGGAAATACTGGATAATATCCAGGACTGTACAGGAATGATTGGCCTGGCTTATCTGGATGAAGGGGCCAGGAACTTTTTTACCACCGACAGGCCGGTCAGCAGACTGGAGGATATGAAGGGATTGAAAATCCGGGTCCAGGTGGCGTCCATGATGGGCGACACCGTGGAAGCGCTGGGGGCGGAGGCAGTGCCCATTGCCTATGCGGAGCTCTATACGGCCCTGGAGTCAGGGACCATTGACGGGGCGGAGAACCCGCCGGTGAGCTATTATTATAATAAGTTTTATAGGGTTGCCCCTTATTATGTGAAGGACAGGCATACCTATACGCCCGGAGTGATTCTGGTGAGCAAAATCACCTGGAAAAATCTTAAGGAGGAATATCAGGACGCGCTGGTACAGGCTGCAATGGAGACCCAGGAGTATAACAGGACAGCCATAGAGGAAGCGGACCGGAAGGCATATGAGGCGCTGGAGAAGGAGGGGGTCACCATTCTTGAGCCCGAGGATCCGCAGGCCTGGATCCAGGCAATGGAGCCGGTATACCGGAAATACGGAGGGGAATATCTGGACCTGATTGAAAAGATCCGGCAGATACGATAGACACATACACTATGACAGGAGGAAGGCCGCGATGGCAACAGGACTTATGAAACTGCCCGAAAACAGGGTACGGAGAAATTACACAGGGGGAGCGGGAATTGACCGGCTCCATGGAAAGGCCCGGTGGGCGGACAACAATATGCCGGAGGAATGGGTGGGATCCATGGTGGAAGCATCCAATCCGGGAATGGAACCCATAGCACACGAGGGACTGGCCGTGGTGGAGACCGCGGATGGACCCAGATTCCTGCGGGACATAATAGGCGATGACCGGGAGTTTTACCTGGGCACTGCCGCCCGCGGGGAGGGAGGCTGGCGCCTCAGCTTCCTGCTTAAAATTCTGGATTCAGCCATGCGGCTCCACGTACAGGCCCATCCCACCACCCGGTTTGCCAATGAAGTGATGGGAATGCCCTATGGAAAGCTTGAGTGCTACTATATTCTCAATGTAAGGGAGGGCATCAGTCCATACATCCGCCTGGGATTCCAGCATACGCCCGGAAGAGACGGCTGGAGGGAGATTGTGGAGAAACAGGACAAGGCCCGGATGGACGGCTGCTTTGAGAAGATTCCGGTACAGGTGGGGGAGGTCTGGTATATTCCGGGCGGAATGCCTCATGCCATAGGCGAGGGAATTACCATGCTGGAAATTATGGAGCCATCTGATTTGGTGGTGCGGTGCGAATTTGAACGTGAGGGAATCGTTGTGCCGGAGGACGGCCGGTTCATGGGACGGGGGCTGGATTTTTGCCTGGATATTTTTGATTATACAGAGTATCCCAAAGAAGAAATCATGGAAAAATGCAGGATAGAGCCCCGGGTACTGGAGGAAACAGACGCCTTCCGGCGGGTGCGCCTGGTGGATGAAACCCTGACCTCCTGCTTCTTTGTGGAAAAACTGGAGGTGACCGCACCGGCTTTGGTAAGACATAACCAAAAATTCAACCTGGGTGTGGTGTGTGCCGGAAGCTGCGCCATGGAACAGAATGGACAGGTGCTCAGTCTGAAGGCAGGGGACAGCTTCCTGATTGCAGCCGGGGCGGAGACATACCAAATCCGGCCGGAAGGCAGCGCCCAGCTGGTGATGGTATATCCGGGAAAGGATATGGACACGCTCTAATCCAAATTCAGGTTGCGCACGGAATTGCGGATAATCAGGGAAGCCTTTAATATGGGAAGCTCTGCCCGGACGCCGGATTCCAGATAACCATGGATGAAGTCAATGGCGGTTCCCGCCAGCTTGCGGACAGGGACGCTGACCGTTGACAGGGGCGGCGTCACATAATTGGCCATGATACAGTCATCGTAGCCGAATACGGACAAATGGTCCGGAATCCGCAGCCCAAGTATATAACAGGCCCGGTAGATATTGAAGGCGGTCATGTCATTGCAGGCAAAGATCGCCTCAGGGCGGTCGGTTTTTTGGAGCAGCTGCAGGATCCGGCCAGGAGTAGTCCCCATATCCTCCGGGTTGACGTCAAAGAGCATGTGGCCGGGACGGCAGTCCAGCCCGTGCTCCCGGAGAGCCTGGGCCATGCCGTCATAGCGTTCCCGGTAGGTGAGGTTGTCAAAGCTCTGGAAGATGCCGCCGATATTTTTGTGCCCCAGCTTAATCATGTAGGAAACCGCCTCGTAGGCGGCTTTTTTGTTGTCCAGGCGGAGACAGTGTTCCATGTCATCCTCGAAAGAACGGTTTAAATACACATAGGGGATGTCATACTTTGCCAGGTTCATGATATGGTCATGCTGGCTGGTGACAGGGGTAATGATGACCCCCGCTATGTCCATTCCGATTAAATTTTCTAATATCTGTTTTTCTTTTTCCAGACTGTATTCCGTGTTGTTCAGGTAAATGATATAGCCCTTTTCTGACGCGCAGGACTCCAGGTACTGTTCCAGCTTGGTGTAGTAGATATTGGTCAGGGAAGGCAGGACCAGGGCCAGGGCCTGGCGGCGTCCGGTCTTCAGGTTGACGGCCAGGGTGTTGGGGCGGTATCCCAGTTCTGCAACTGTTTCCAGTATTTTCTGTTTTGTCTCTTCTTTCAGGTATCCTTTGCCGGAAAGGGCGCGGGATACCGTGCAGACGGAATAGCCGCATTTTTTTGCCACGTCTTTGATTGTTACCATATTCCGGTCCACCTCCCTGTGATTCTCTGAAAATGTATACACAGCTATTGTAAAGGTTTCTTGAAATAATGTCAAAATGAAAGCGGAAAAAAAACGGGAACTTTTAAAAAATAATTTGAATTGTGAATATTGCATAAAAATAACGTTAAAATTCTGTTAAAATTTTTTGCAGAAAATACTTGATGGAAAATATGTAAACGTTTATACTAAATGAGGAAAATATGTAAACGTTTAGCGAAAGCTGTTACGCTGGACAACTTAAGGAAAGGGGATAACAATGAAAAAGAGAGTATTATTAGCAGGTGTTCTTACCGCGGCAATGATGGCAATGACTGCATGCAACGGCATGCCGGGTATGGGGAATACTCAGCCAGCTGCAACACAGGCCCGGGGAGGGGACAGCAGTGAGGCTGCCGCAAGTGATGACAAGGTATATGAGTTAAAGATTTCCACTTCCCAGACAGAGCAGGCCCTGATTACCAGGAACTACCAGAAGCTGGCTGATGTGTTAAATGAGAAATCAGGCGGCAGGCTGAAGGTAACCGTGTTCCCGTCCGGCCAGCTTGGCAGTGACGAGGACGTGCTGGAGCAGGCCATCCAGGGCGCCAATGTGGCTGTTAACACCGATGCTTCCCGCATGGGACAGTATGTGAAGGATTTCTCCATTCTGATGATGGGCTACTTCGCAGATAACTACGATGAGTGCTATAAGATAACACAGACCGATACATTTAAGGGTTGGACAGATTCCCTGTCCAAGGATCACGGAATTAAAATCCTGTCCTTTACATTCTACGACGGCCCGCGTCATTTCATGACCAACAAGCCAATCAATACGCCGGATGACCTGAAGGGCATGAGAATCCGTACCATCGGACAGGAAGTATGTACCGAGACAATCCAGGCCATGGGCGCCACTCCGATTTCCATGTCATGGGGCGAGGTATACAACGGAATCCAGTCCAAGGCACTGGAGGGCTGCGAGGCACAGAACACATCTACATATCCATCCAGACTGTATGAAGTGTGTAAGTACCAGTCAAAGACAGGACACTTCCAGCTGATGCAGGGATTAATCTGCGGCCAAAGCTGGTTTGAGAGCCTGCCGGAAGATTTACAGACACTGCTGGTTGAGACCTCCATCGAGGTTGGCCAGGAAACAGCTGCTGACGTAATGACAGAGGCTGACGAGGCTGAGAAGGCAATGGTTGAGGCAGGAATGACCATCGTAGAGCCTGACCTTGCTCCATTTAAGGCAGCCGTTGATCCCGTATATGAGAAACTTGGCTATGCTGAACTGAGAGATAAACTGTACAAGGAAATTGGTAAGACCAATTAATCCCCGGGTACTTTCCGCAATACAGAAAGGAAGCTTTTAAATGAAAAAAATTTCTGCTGTTATTTTAAAGACAGAGGAGCTTCTGGCCGGTGCAATGTTATGCATGATTGCCGTTCTGGTGTTCTGGTCCGCAGTGGCCAGAACCATCGGAATGCCGGTGAACTGGGCCCAGGATGTTTCGCTGCTGGCATTTGGATGGCTGACCTTTATCGGCTCTGATATCATCATCAAGAGCGGCGGCCTGATTCGAATCGACATGCTGTCCAACCGGTTCCCCAGGGCGGTCCAGAAGACTCTGATGCTGGTGTTTGACTTTTTCATGCTGCTGTTTTTATTGATTCTGATTGTTTACGGATTCCTGCTGGTGTCCCAGAGCTGGAACCGTACCTTTAATACCCTGAAGATGAGCTATGCCTGGTGTACCCTGGCGGTACCGGTGGGCTCCCTGCTGATGTTTTTCAGCATGATTGGCAAGATGCTCGGTGATATCAGGAAACCAATGAAAGAATGGGGGGTTAATTAATGTTAAGTGCGGTTGGATTTTTCTTAATTCTCCTGTTCCTTGGAATGCCGGTGGCCTTTGCGATTGCGGTGTCCGGATTTTCCTTCTTCCTGATGAGGCCGGAGATTCCGTGGACGATTCTGGTACAGAAGTCCCTGTCCACCACCCAGTCCTTCACCATGCTTGCGATTCCGCTGTTTATTTTTGCCGGAAACCTGATGAACAACACCGGTATCACATCCCGGCTGGTAAAGCTGGCAAACGTGCTGACCGGCCATATGTACGGTTCCATTGGACAGGTTTCCGTGGTTCTCTCAACCCTGATGGGCGGCGTATCCGGTTCCGCGGTTGCGGATGCAGCCATGGAATGCCGTATCCTTGGGCCTGAGATGACAAAGAGAGGCTATGCGCCGGGCTGGGCCGCTGCAATCAACTGTCTGTCCGGACTGATTGTAGCCACGATTCCGCCGTCCATGGGCCTGATTCTGTACGGAACCGTGGGCGAGGTTTCCATTGGACGCCTGTTTGTAGCCGGATTCCTTCCAGGTATCATTATGTGTATCTTCATGATGCTTGCCACCTCCTGGTCCGCGCGCCACTACGGATATCAGCCGGACCATGATAAGCCATCACCTCCAGGAGTTATCATCAAATCCTGCTTTGAGAGTATATGGGCCCTTATGTTCCCAATCCTGCTGATAGTGCTGATTCGTTTCGGCGTCATGACTCCGTCGGAATCCGGTGCATTTGCCGTGTTCTACGCACTGTTCGTAGGTATCTTCATTTATAAGGAGCTGAACCTTGAGAAGTTTAAGAAGTGTATCGTGGACAGCGTAAAGGATTTATCCGTGATTACCATGATTCTGGCTTTCTCCGGCATATTCAGCTACGGCGTTGTATTTGACCAGCTGCCCAAGACCCTGACCACTATGCTGGTAGGCCTGACCGGCAATAAATACGTGCTCCTGCTGCTGATTTTAATTATGCTGACAGTGTTCGGTATGTTTATGGAGACTACGGTCATCACCCTGATCGTTACCCCAATATTGATTCCGATTATCACACAGTACGGCATTGACCCGGTTCACTTCGGCATCATCATGATGACCATTGTTACCATGGGCTGTTCCACGCCTCCGGTTGGAGTTGCACTGTACACCTGTTCCAATATCATGGACTGTTCGGTGCAGGAGACCACGAAGTATTCGCTGCCGTTGTTTATAGCTATCCTGGCAACGCTGGCTATCTGCGTATTCTTCCCGGATTTGGTGCTGTTCCTGCCGAATATGATTTATGGTACGGGTATGTAATCCGTTGTTTTATAAGTCCTGCATGGGCTGCCTTAAAAGGGCAGGCCGCGCAGGGCTTTTTGTATTATCATTTCTTGCTTGAAAGACAGGCTTTTACAGAGGTATCTTCTATTTCCACCGGTACCTGCCTGTTGACAGACCAGGATAAGCTCTGAAGATCAAGCGGCGGATGGCCGGCATGGGCCGGTCAAAGACATAACCCTGAAGCAGGGTAAAGGAGTGGTCAAGCTTTACGGAACCCACGGGTAGGTTTCGGATCAACAGCAGGGTGGAGCAGGCAATCCCGAAATCATCCGGGGAAATGCGAAAACCAAATGACCGCAGTTTCTCAAAACACCCGGCCAGGGTGTCGAAATCGTCTGCCCTTGAACTCTTTGTCAGTTCAATGCAGAGATATCCGGGATTCAGCTCATATTCATTGGCTTTCTGAATCAGGTAATCCACAAACCCCGAATCCCTAAACTGAAGATAGGATACATTGAAACCAGCCATCAGTTCCGGAAAATCGGTCTGCCATTTTCTGGCCTTTTGGAATACCTGGTCTACGATGAAACGCCCTGCCACATGTATGTCTCCGCTGTATTCCAGCTGCATACTGAACCCGTATGAGGGTGCATCGTGGACACCCGTGCCGCCGGCAGTATACCAGTCATATAGTCTATGAGACAAAGATTGTTTATGAATTTACATCAGGAGGCAATCATGAAGGGAACCTTACTCGTAAAGAACGTTGAGCATCTTGTTACATGTGGCGGGGATGACAGAATGCCTGACGGTGCGGGCGTATTAATCCGGGACGGAGTCATTGGCGGAATCGGACAGGAAACAGCGGAGGATGTGATTGACGCATCTAATATGGTGATATATCCTGGACTTATCAATACACATCATCATTTTTATAAGACATTCAGCCGTAATTTACCCAGGTACAGAACAAAGATATATCAGTCATTCCAGTACATAAGGGGCCGCGCTTACCGCGGGGCTCCTTTTTGGCGCGTTCGGAAGAATCATGGTTCCCATGCTTTTTCACAGTATTTTCAAACTTATTAAAGGTTGGCTAAAGGTTTCTCCGTTATGATAACTGGTAGAAAATACAGATGCCCGTACCGGGCAAAAGGAGGAAATTATGGAGGAAGCAATGGTAATCAGAAAGGGCGGGACAGGTAAGCGGCTTGGACTTCTGGCGGTCCTCATGGCGGCTGTGTTCCTGGTATTTATGGGTGCTCATACGGTTTACGGGGCCGGCGGCCTGGACCTGAATACGGACTATCCGGGCATATCCGTGAAGCCGGGAGACAACCTGAATATTCCCATCACGCTGGAGAACCACACAGGGGCCAGTCTGGATGCGGATCTGGAGGTCTCTGCCATGCCTGAGGGATGGGAGGGTTATCTCCAGGGCGGCAGCTATCAGGTAAGCCGCATCCATGTAAAGAACGGAGGCGACGGCTCCCAGGTGACCCTTCATGTAACGGTTCCAAAGGAGCTGACAGAGGGAACCTATACAGTGGAGGTGAAGGCGTCCGCGGGAGAGGGCCTTACAGCCAGCCTGCCTATCTCGTTTATGGTAAATGAGATGAATGCGGGAAAGGGAAGCTTTACTTCGGAGTACCCACAGCAGGAGGGAACCACGGGCACTAATTTTTCTTTCAGCACCACTCTGATTAACAACGGGCTTAAGACACAGTCCTACAGCTTGTCATCCAATGCGCCGTCCGGCTGGGGCGTAAGCTTTACCCCCACCGGTGAAACTGCCAAGGTGGCTGCCCTGGAGGTGGAGTCCGGCGCCAGCAAGGGCATGACTGTGTCGGTGACGCCGCCGGAAGGGGTTGCGGCAGGGGAATATGACATATCCTGCAGCGCTGTGTCGGCAGAGGAGACATTGGACACCAGCCTGAAGGTGGTCATTACAGGCAGCTACGGCCTTAAGGTTTCCACCCCGGACGGCCGACTGAGCTTTGACGCCTATGCGGGCCGGACCTCGGATGTGACGCTTAACATTACCAATACCGGCAACGTGGACCTGGAAAATGTGACCCTTAACTCATCCCTGCCCACTGGCTGGACCGTGACCTACAATACGGAGAACAACGTCATCACATCCATTCCGGCCGGAAGCACCACGGAAGTCATTGCCCATGTAAAGCCCTCCTCGGAAGCAATCACGGGTGACTATGTGAACACATTTACGGCAGCCTGCGAGCAGACCCAGTCAAACGCCGACTTCAGGGTATCGGTTAAGACAAAGACGGTCTGGGGCGTGGTGGCAGTCATCATCATACTGGGTACGGCCGGAGGCCTGGGCTATGTGTTCCGCAAATATGGCAGAAGGTAGTCCTTATGGAGCGTTCGCTGGAAAGGGGGCATTGTTATGGATAATGAGGAAGAAAGGATGATATGGACTGAACACCTGTCCAAATCCTACGGGGAGAAGGAAGCGGTCTGTGATTTGACACTGGAAATCCGGCGGGGAGAGATATTCGGGCTTCTGGGACCAAACGGAGCCGGAAAGACCACCACCACCCTTATGCTGCTGGGGCTGACGGAGCCCACCGGCGGCAGTGCGTACATAGACGGAAAGAACTGCGCCAGGCAGGCCATCGACGTCAAACGGATGGTGGGGTATCTGCCGGATAATGTGGGGTTTTATTCCGACATGACGGGTCGGGAGAATCTTCGGTTTACAGGCCGGCTAAACGGCCTGCCCGGCGATGTGACAGACAGGCGGATAGAGGAACTGCTGGAAAAGGTGGGGATGACGGAGGCAGCCGATCAGAAGACGGGAACCTATTCGCGGGGCATGCGGCAGCGGCTGGGAATCGCTGATGTCCTGATGAAGGACCCGAAGGTGGTCATCATGGATGAACCTACTCTGGGAATCGACCCGGAAGGAATGAGAGAGCTTATGACCCTGATACGCGGCCTGGCGGAGGATGATAAAAGGACCATTCTCATATCATCCCACCAGCTTTATCAGATTCAGCAGATTTGCGACCGGGTGGGGCTTTTCGTGGAGGGCAGGCTCATTGCCTGCGGAAGAATTGACGAGCTGGCAGGGCAGATGCGCCGTGAAGGGCATTATGCCCTGGAGGCAGCTGCCTTTCCCGATGACAGCGGATTCGAGGAGCTGTTAAGAAGCCTTGGCAATGTGGAGCAGGTGGAGCGGTCCGGCGATTTCTACGTGGTTCATTCCAGAGCAGACCTGTGCAGGGAATTAAACCGCAGGGCACTGGAGAAGGGCTACACCCTGCGCCACTTAAGACAGAGGGGGAATGACCTGGATGAAATTTACCGCAGATATTTTGAGAAAGGAGAGCAGAAAAATGGTGGTCTCAATCAAAAGAAAAATAAAGGATTCCTTTCTTTCGGAAGGGAACAGCGGTAAGAATATGTCAGATGGAGGTGCGCGGGTGAGACCATGTAAGGGTATGGGCGGCATGACGGCCCTGTACCGCAAGGAGATGTCGGACCATATACGCAGCAAGCGGTTCCTGATTGTGCTGGGACTGATTCTGCTGACCAGCTGCGCCAGCATATACGGGGCTCTGACCAGCCTTTCGGACGCCATTGCGTCTGATGCCAGCTGCATTTTCCTAAAGCTGTTCACCCTGAGCGGAAGCTCCATCCCGTCTTTTACCTCCTTCATTGCTCTGCTGGGGCCTTTTGTGGGGCTGAGCCTGGGGTTTGACGCCATCAACAGCGAGCGTTCTGAGGGCACGTTAAACCGCCTGGTGGCGCAGCCCGTTTACCGGGATGCGGTTATAAACGGGAAATTCCTTGCCGGCGCCACAATCATCTTTATCATGGTCTTTTCCATGGGACTTATCGCAGGCGCCGTGGGGCTTTTGGCCACCGGGGTGCCGCCTGCTGCCGAGGAAGCGGGGCGGGTGCTGGTGCTGCTTTTTTTCACCTCTGTCTACATCTGCTTCTGGCTGGCTCTGTCCATCCTCTGTTCCGTGCTGTGCCGCCATGCAGCTACCTCAGCCATGATCGTGATTGCGTTGTGGATCTTCTTTGCGCTGTTTATGACGCTGGTGGTGAGCATTGTGGCCAATGCCCTGTATCCCATGGGGCAGACCGCGTCGGCAGGGCAGATTCTGGACAATTACAGCTGCCAGATGAGCCTGAACCGTTTGTCGCCCTATTACCTGTACAGTGAGGCGGTTTCCACCATCATGAATCCCATGGTGCGCTCCACCAACATCATCCTGCCCCAGCAGCTGTCGGGCGCCATCACCGGATATCTGTCACTGGGACAGAGCTGCCTGTTAGTGTGGCCCCATCTGACGGGCCTGCTGGCGCTGACGGCTGTGGTGTTCGCCGCTTCCTACATCAGCTTCATGAGAAGGGAGATACGCAGCAGGTAAAAGCGCATACGGGTTTGTGAATTATCTGTGAAATCCATCTCTGTTCTCTTGCGGTTCGTACCGAATTGAGAGAGAATACAGGTGGATTTTTCAGACATGACTCAAAACAGGGAGAGGATATAGATGCGGGTCTTGATTGTGGAGGATAACAGGCGGCTGGCAGAGTCCATCCGTGATATATTGAAGCACTGGTATGACTGCGATATCTGCGGGGATGGAACTACCGGCTGCTGGCTCCTGAAGGACGGCGGCTACGACGCCGCTGTCCTGGACCTGATGCTGCCGGGAATGGACGGAATTACCCTGTTAAGGGAGGCCAGAAAAATGGGATGCCAGGTTCCCGTTCTGATACTGACAGCGAAAAGCGAGCTGGAGGACAGGGTGACGGGGCTGGAAAGCGGCGCTGATTACTATTTGACAAAGCCCTTTGACATGCAGGAGCTTCTGGCTGTGATGAAGACCATCTTAAGGCGCAGGGGGGAGATGATACCCGAAAGCCTGAACCTGGGAAACATATCCTTAAGCCAGGCGGACTATACCTTAAGAGGGCCTGGCAAAAGCATACAGCTGGGCAAAAAGGAGTACGACATCATGCGTATTCTGATGGTGAACCGGGATATGGTGGTTTCCAAGGAAACCCTTCTGTCCAGGGTATGGGGAAATGACGCGGAGGCAGTGGAGAACAATGTGGAGATTTACATATCGTTTCTGAGAAAGAAGCTGGATTTCCTCAAGGCGGATGTGATGATTGTCACCATACGCAAGCTGGGATACAGGATAGTGGAAAAGAACAGCAGGGAGGTGCTGTGATGAGGGAAATAGGCAGGCTTCGGCTTAAGTTTATTATTTATAATATGCTGGTGGTGACAGCGGTCATAGGGATAACCTTCTGTGCGGTGACCTCTGTGGTGAAGCACAGGGTAAATGACCAGGGAAGCCTGGCCCTGTCCAGGGTGGTGGCCGGGGAGGAACAGTCCCTGATATTTGCCGCCATGTCTCCGGCCAGGATTCCGTTCTTCACTGTTCTGGTGGGGGAGGACGGCGCGGTGACGCTGGGGGAAGGATACGATGCTTACTGGGAACCGGAATACCTGAAGCAGATGGCTGTGCTGGGCATGACCGGGGAGGAGGACATGGGGATACTGGACGCGTATCATCTGAGATATTTAAGGATCAGCCAGCCCGCAGGTCATATGATTGCATTTGCAGATACCACCTATGAGGATTCACTGAGAAACGGAGTCATGAAATACGGCGCCATGGCCTGTGTGGCTATCTGGCTGGGATTCTTCGCGCTGTCCTATTTCTTTTCCCGGTGGGCCGTGAAGCCGGTGGAGGAGTCTGTCCGCATGCAGAAGCAGTTCGTGGCGGACGCTTCCCACGAGCTAAAGACACCGCTGACCGTAATTACGGCCAATGCGGAGCTTTTGCAGGAGCGGTATGCCGGCATATCGGCGGAAGCGGATAAGTGGATGGAGCATGTGAACCAGGAGTGCAGGGAAATGCGATCCCTGGTGGAAAGTCTCCTGCTTCTGGCCAGGAACGATTCTTGCGTACCGGGGAAGGGGAAATTTACCCGGTTCAGCCTGAGCGATTTGGTTATGGAGAAGATACTGATCTTTGAACCTGTGTTTTATCAGGAGGAGAAGGCGCTGGAATATAAGATAGAGGATGATGTGATGATGATGGGTAACCCATCCCGGATGGGACAGCTAATCAAGGCTCTTATGGACAACGCGGTGAAATATTCCGTGCCAAGGGGGCGGGCGGAGGTAAGGCTGGAGCCCGCCGGCCGGAACAGGGCCAGGCTGTGGGTGTGCAGCCAGGGAGAACCTATACCTGAAGATAAGCGCACGTTAATTTTCCGAAGGTTTTACAGGGACGACAGCGCCAGGAGCAGCACAAACGGTTATGGCCTGGGACTGGCCATAGCGGCAGAGACAGCCAGGAGCCACAGGGCCAGGATTGGAGTGGAGTACAGGGATGGGATGAACTGCTTTTATGTGACGGTGAAAAGGAAGAGAGCGTAAAAGAGGGTGGTATTAAAAAGGAGAATGGTATTCTCCTTTTGATTTTAACAGGAATGTGTTAGAATGTTTTTATATATCGGAACAATACACGCAAAGGGCTGCCTGCGCCGTCATGCAGGGCAGGCTTACTGTGGTGCGCACACTTCCCGACGGCAGGAACTTTGCCATGGGAGTGCGCTTTACATCCACCTGTGTCCGCACGTCGGAAGGGTTTAAAGTGGCTTTCATTCACGCCTCCGCGCCCGCTGATTTTCAGGAGGAGGGCTAATTCTTCCCCCTTTCCTTTGCGGAGTCCGTAAGTGAGGAATATGCCCGCCGTATGGGCAGAAGCGCCCTGGAGCTGCTGGGAATGCTGGATGCCTGTCTGTAAATGGATATGGTTGTGTATATTAGATAAAAAAACAGGAGACATGTTCAGAAATCACGACAAAATTACTTAAAATGCGGTTTTTACCCTCCTTCTTTTCTGCTATGATGAAATCATCAGAAATGAGAAGGAGGGTATTATTATGAAGAAAAAACTGGCACTTTTGTTGGCATGCTCCATGGCTTTAAGCCTTACTGCCTGCGGAGGCGGTAACAAGGCGGCAGAAACCATGGCCGCGCCTGAGACCACCACGGCAGCTGCTGCGGAGGCTGCAAAGGAGGAGAGCAGGGATGACGCGGCAGAAACCACGGCGGCCGAGGCTGCGGGCGGGGATATGGATGCCCTCATCGAGGCGGCCAAGGCCGAAGGCGAACTGACTGTATACGGTTCCTGCGAGGAGGAATATCTGTCTGCCGCCTGCCAGAATTTTGAGAAGCTGTACGGAATCAAGACAAAATACCAGAGACTTTCCACATCAGAGGTTTATACCAAGATATCCGAGGAAGCCGGCAAACCATCTGCCGACGTATGGTTCGGCGGAACCACAGACCCCTATAACGAGGCAGTGGCTGACGGCCTTCTGATGGAGTATGACGCCATCAATGCCAAGAATCTGATTGGCGACCAGTACAAGGATCCGACCAACTGCTGGTACGGCATCTACAAGGGCATCCTGGGCTTCATGGTCAATACGGAAGAACTGGACCGCCTGGGCCTGGAGGCGCCCAAGACATGGGATGACCTGACCAAGGAAGAGTACAAGGGACTCATCATGCTGTCCAACCCCAACACGGCCGGCACGGCAAAACTGCTCATCAACACCATGGTTCAGATGAAGGGACATGACGAGGCCATGGAGTATTTCAAGGTCCTGGACAAGAACATTTCCCAGTACACCAAGTCCGGTTCCGGCCCATCCAAGATGGTAGGCCCGGGCGAGTGCGTAATCGGTATCGGATTCCTTCATGACGGAATTTACCAGATTCTTCAGGGCTATGACAATATCCAGCTGATCGTTCCTGAGGACGGAACCTCCTTTGAGGTAGGCGCTACCGCCATCTTCAACGGATGCGCACATCCAAACGCGGCCAAGCTGTGGATTGAATATGCCCTGTCTCCTGACTGCGTGGACCACGCCAAGGAGAACGGCTCCTATCAGTTCCTGGTATTAAGCAATGCCACCCAGCCTGAGGAAGCTACGAAATTTGGTCTGGATATGAACAATACCATTGACTATGATTTTGAGGATGCAAAGGAAAACAGTGCCAAGTATGTAGAGGACTTCTTCGCGGCTCTTGGAAGCTCCTCCGACAGCGCGGACTCCAGCCGTTTCTTGACAGAATAGGCAGGGCTCCTGCCGGTGTCCGGCACTTGGAAACGTAATGTAGTGTGAGCTTGCAAACGGGTGCTGCGTAATGGTTGTCATCATTCATTACGCAGCATTTGTTGCATTATGGTCCTGGCTTGGCAGAAAGGACTGTAAGAAATCAAGAGGAAAGAATTCCTCGGGAAAGGGGGCCTCATTGTGGCCAGAAAACAGAGCGCTGAGCTGGAGCGCAAGAAATTTTTTTCAGACCCCATACTGGTAAGCATGATTGTGGTACTGCTGGTATTCCTGGCATTGTTCATCCTGTACCCCCTTCTGATGCTGCTGGTAGACAGCTTTTATTCGGAAGGTAAGATTACCCTGGAGGTATTCGGGAGGGTGCTGAGCCTGGAGCGGTTCCAGAAGGCTTTTAAAAACACCCTGGTGTTAGGCATGATTACGGGAATCGCATCCACTGCCATCGGTCTGCTGTTCGCCTATGTGGAGGTGTATGTAAAGCTTAAGACAAAGGTGCTTGAGAAGCTGTTTGCCATGGTTTCCATGCTTCCCGTGGTTTCTCCTCCTTTTGTGCTGTCACTGTCCATGATTATGCTGTTTGGACGAAGCGGCATCATCACCCGATCCCTGTTGGGAATCTATGATTCCAATGTATACGGGCTTAAGGGAATCGCCATTGTGCAGACGCTGACCTTTTTCCCCGTATGCTATCTGATGCTCAAGGGACTCTTAAAGAATATCGATCCCTCCCTGGAAGAGGCGACCAGGGACATGGGAGCTACCCGGTGGAAGGTGTTTACCAGCGTTACATTTCCCCTTCTTCTTCCCGGACTGGGCAATGCGTTCCTGGTAACCTTTATCGAGTCTGTGGCGGATTTTGCCAACCCCATGCTGATTGGAGGTTCCTACGACACACTGGCCACCACCATCTATCTGCAGGTGACAGGAGCCTATGACTCCACCGGAGCCGCGGCCATGTCCGTAGTGCTTTTGTCCCTGACCGTGGTCCTGTTCCTGATCCAGAAGTATTATCTGGAGAAGAAAACCGCAGCCACCCTTACGGGAAAGGCTTCCCGCATGAGGATGCTCATAGAGGATAAGAGCGTAACGGTTCCCCTGACCATTTTCTGCGGCGCCGTGTCAGTCTTTGTCATGCTGATGTACATTATGGTGCCCTTTGGCGCGCTGTTCACCCTTTGGGGCAGGGATTACAGCCTGAGCCTTAAATGGTTCCAGTACATGTTTAAGACCAGCGGACTTAAGGCTTTTAAGGACTCCTTTGTCCTGTCCCTGATTGCAGCTCCCCTGACAGCCTTCCTGTCCATGGTCATCTCTTACCTGGTGGTAAAGAAACGGTTTAAGGCCAAGGGATTTATCGAATTCGTATCCATGCTGGCCATGGCGGTGCCCGGCACCGTGCTGGGTATCGGATATATCAGGGGTTATGCCAACGGCCTGTTCAGGACCGGCGTCATGAGCGGCCTCTACGGAACCGGCCTTATCCTGATTATCGTATTTATCGTGCGAAGCCTTCCCACCGGCACCAGGAGCGGTATCTCAGCCCTGCGCCAGATTGACAAGTCCATCGAGGAATCCGCCTACGATATGGGAGCTAACTCCGCCAAGGTGTTTATGACCGTAACGCTTCCCCTGATTAAGGATTCCTTTTTCAGCGGCCTGGTGACAGCCTTTGTGCGGAGCATCACGGCAATTTCGGCCATCATTCTTCTGGTGACGCCCGACTTCTTACTCATCACCTGCCAGATCAATGAGCAGGCTGAGAAGGGCAATTACGGCGTGGCATGCGCCTATGCAACCGTACTGATTATCATAACCTACGGCGCGGTACTTATCATGAATACCCTGATGAAGTTCTTCGGAGTCAGCAGGAAGATAAAGCAGGAGTAAGCGCCAGTGGCATGCATCGCACGTAAGCGTCTAAAAGACAGACGCTAAGTGCTCATAGCGGGCCGCTGCGCTAAGCGGTCAAAGGACGCCCGCCAAGCGCCAGTGGCATGCATCGCACGTAAGCGTCTAAAAGACAGACGCTAAGTGCTCATAGCGAGGAGGAAAGTGATATGGATAAACAGAAAAAAGGTGTTCGTCTGGAACACATTTCCAAAATATATACAGATCCAAAGACAGGGAAGGAATTCTATGCGGTGCAGGATACCACCCTGGATATTGAGCCCGGCAGCTTTGTGACACTTCTGGGGCCTTCGGGATGCGGCAAGACCACCACCCTGCGCATGATTGCGGGATTTGAGAGCCCGGATGAGGGGGATATTTACCTGGGGGATGAGGCCATCAATGCTCTGACGCCCAATAAGAGGGATACGGCCATGGTGTTCCAGAGCTACGCCCTTCTGCCCCATTATAATGTATTTGACAATGTGGCCTATGGCCTTAAGATACGCAAGCTCCCCAAGGAGGAGATTTATGAGAGGGTTATGAACATCCTCAAGCTGGTGGAGATGGAGGGCATGGAGTCCCGCATGACCAACCAGCTCTCCGGCGGCCAGCAGCAGCGCGTGGCACTGGCCAGGGCCCTTGTCATCGAGCCCAGCGTACTGCTCTTTGACGAGCCCTTAAGCAACCTGGACGCCAAGCTGAGGGTCACTATGAGGACGGAAATCCGTAAAATCCAGCAGAAGGTGGGTATTACGGCCATCTATGTGACCCATGACCAGTCCGAGGCCATGAGCATTTCCGATAAAATCATTATCATGAGCAAGGGAAAGGTGGAGCAGATTGGGACGCCCAGGGAGATTTACTACCATCCCAATTCCAGGTTCGTGGCAGACTTCATCGGTGAGGCCAATTTCCTGGAGGCTAAGGTCAGGTCCGCAAGCGGTGAAAAGGCGGTTATCGACGTTGTGGGACAGGAGCTTACGGTCAACAATTTTGCAAAGGCGGGACCGGGGGATGACGCTGTGCTGGTTATCCGGCCCGAGGGGGCAACCCTGGCGGAGCAGGGGCTTTTGGAAGGCACTGTCACCCTGTCCACCTTCATGGGATCCTATCAGTACTATCAGGTCATGGTGGGGAACATGGAGATTCAGATTACGGATTACAATCCCGTGAACCGCAGGATATACGAGGTGGGGGAGAAGGCATACCTGGATTTCGATCCCAAGGGGGTTTACATCCTGTAGACACATTGGTATAATGTCGAAAGGTATAATGCCCGGGCCGGTTTGGTTCCGGATGGCCGGAAGAAGGCCGGCGGCCCGGCCATGCGCCCCCCGGACAGCATGGCCGGAGGATGTGGTTTGGCAGGCAGTATGAGGAATCGGATGGGTATGAAGAAGAGTTGGAACAAATATATTACAGTGATAGGGATGTCCCTCTGCCTGGCCGGCTGCGCAGGCAGCGGGACTTCTGCGGCTGCGGGCCATGCGGCAGGCGGGGACCATGTGACAGGTGCGGATTATGCGGCAGGCGGGGACCATGCAGGGGATGAGGAGCTGGTGATTTACTGCCCTCATCCCCTTGAGTTCATCAACCCCATTGTGTCGGAATTTGAGGGACGGACCGGAATACGGGTCTTTGTCCAGACCGGAGGCACGGGGGAGCTTCTTAAGATGGCGGAGGAGGGGAGCGATCCTCCCTGCGACATCTTCTGGGGCGGTTCCCTTTCCACTACCAGTCCCAAGAGGGAGCTGTTTGAGCCCTACATAAGCCGCAATGAGGATATGGTGCGGGATGAGTTTAAGAACAGGGAAGGCAATATGAGCCGGTTCACGGATATTCCCAGCGTAATCATGGTGAATACAAACCTGATTGGTGATGTGGAGGTGGAGGGCTACGGGGATCTGTTAAAGCCGGAGCTGAAAGGCAGAATTGCCATGTGCGACCCTGCCACGTCGTCCTCGGCCTACGAACATCTCATCAATATGCTTTATGCCATGGGGGACGGGGATCCGGAGCAGGGCTGGGACTACGTGGAGGACTTCTGCCGGAATCTGGACGGTATCCTGTTAGGCGGATCCGGGGAGGTGTACCAGGGGGTGGCCCGGGGAAAATACGCCGTGGGCCTTACCTTTGAGGAGGCGGCCGCCCACTATGTGGCGGACAAGGGGCCGGTAAAGCTGGTGTATATGAAGGAGGGGGTTATCTCCACGCCGGACAGCGTCTGTATCGTAAGGGGCAGCCGCCATGTGGAGGAGGCCAGGGATTTTGTGGACTTTGTAACGGGTAAGGACGCCCAGACCGTTATCTCCATGAGGCTGGACCGCCGTTCCGTGAGAAAGGATGTGGAGGAACCTTCCTACCTGCCGGATAAGGAGGATATCCACATCATATACAGCAGGGAGGAGGAGGTGAATTCCAGAAAGGGGACGTGGCTGGAGCATTTTGCCTCTATTTACAACAGGGTGCTTGAGGAGGACGCAGGCATATCCGGGGAGGTGGGGAGCCAGTGAAGAAAGAACGGTATTTCCGCCATGAACTGGAGCGCATGTTTATCGCCTACGCCATTGTCCCGGCGGTTGTATTCACCCTGGTGTGCGGCCTGCTCTTTATGACGGTGCTGCTCCACGGGAAAAAGAGCGGCAATATTGAGCACAGCCGGTATGTGGCCGGTCTGCTGGACAACGTGCTGGCGCGGTATGAGGATGGTGTGGAGGAAATGGCTTCCCAGCCCGGCCTCCTTGACAGAGTCCGCGACCAGAACGGAAAGGCTGAGCTGTCTGGGATATTTTACGGCATCACCAACAGTCTGGGACTGGAGGGTGATTTGTTTGTCATGGACAGCAGCAGGAGCATCCTTCTGTCCAGCCGCAGTGACCTCCCTCCGTTCCTGGATGTGCCGGAGGGCGTGTCCTGGGGCATATTTGACGATATGGACCGGGAGCCCAACAGGACGGCTCTTAAGCTGGCGGAAGGATGGAAAAACGGCGGCAGTACGATTGTCATAGGGCGGAGCGTGATGGATGGGAACAAAAAGCAGGGCTATATCCTGTGTTCCATTCCCAGCAGCCAGTTTAAGGCACTTGTGGACAAGCCGGATATCCAGACCATTATCGCGGATCCCTTTGGCTGGGCCTATGTCAGCAGTAATTACAGCTTCTTAAACAGCAGCAACCAGGTCATGAAGGTCCTCATGGAGTCGGGCAGGTATTTGAGCCATAAGAAACAGATGTATCTGGTCTCCAGGCAGCGGGTTCCCAGGGGAGGGTTTACCGTGTATTCCATCTCCGATATCCAGAACATTGTCATTTCACTGGGCCTGGGCAGCGGCCTGGTCATCACGGCCCTGGTGCTCATGACCCTGTGGATGCTTCTCAACTCCAGGAAGGTGACGGAGATAAAAACAGAGGATTTCTATAAAATTCTGGATGTGATGGAGAATGCCAGGGACGGAGACCTGGAAGGTGTCATACGGATACATAGCGACAATGAATTCAAAATCATTGCCGACGCCTATAACGAGACCATACAGAGCCTGAGAATCCAGATGGAGAACAACCGGAAGATGGCGGAGCTGGTGTCCATGGCCCAGAACAAGCAGCTGGAATCCCAGTTCAATCCCCATTTCCTGTATAATACCCTGGAGAACATCCGGTACATGTGCAAGCTGGAGCCCGCAACAGCGGAGAGGATGGTGTTCAGCCTGTCCAATCTTCTGCGCTACAGCCTGGACGGCAGCAAGGCAGAGGTGACGTTAAAGGAGGACTTAGAGCATCTGGAATCCTATCTGACCATATTAAAGCGCAGGTTTGGGGAACGGTTCCGGTGCAGGATTGACGTGGAGCCGGAGACCATGGACCTGCGGATTCCCAAGCTGGTGCTCCAGCCCATGATTGAGAATGCAGTGAAATACGGGTTTGGAAAGCAGCTTAACCTGACCGTGGAGCTGAAAGCCTATATCCATGAGGGAAAATTAATCATGATATGCCGGGACGACGGGGTGGGAATCCCACAGTGCACCTTAAGCGAGCTGACAGCCCTGCTGGAACAGAAGGAAAATCCCAGAAGGCATTCGGGACTGTATAATATTCACAGAAGAATCGATATCCTGTACGGACGCCCCTACGGGGTGGAGATCAGAAGCGCGGAGGGGCACGGCACCACCCTGGTGGTGACCCTGCCGGTGAAAAGAGAGGAATCAGACGGATGTTGCGTGTGTTGATTGCGGAAGACGAAGAGATGATACGAAAGGGGCTGGTCTATACCACGGACTGGCTGTCCATGGACTGCGTGGTGGTGGCGGAGGCCGCCGACGGCCGGGACGGATATGAAAAGATTCTGGAATACAGGCCGGATGTGGTCATAACGGATATCTGCATGCCCTTTATGGACGGCATAGAGATGATAAAGAAAGCCTCGGAGCAGGTAAGGTTTAAGAGCATCCTCCTGACCAGCTACGCGGATTTTGAGTATGCCAGGCGCGCCATCGAGGCCAGGGTCTGCGAGTACCTGTTAAAACCTGTGGACGAGGAAGCACTGGCAGATATCATGGAACGGCTGGGGGAGGAAATCGTGAACAGCCGCCAGGTGGAGCATGTGATGGAGCAGGCGGAGATAGAGGGGGGCAACCTGAACCTGGAGTACTACATGCAGCTGGATTTGTCGGAGAACCAGTATGTATCCAGGGCCATAAAGGCCATACGGGAGGATTTTGCCAGGAAGCTGAGCATAGAATCCATCTCAGATGACCTGGGGGTCAGCGCCAGCTATCTGAGCAGGAAATTCAAGGAGGTCACGGGGCAGACCTTCCTGGACTTTCTCAATAAATACAGGGTACAGCAGGCCATCGTGATGCTGGGCACCAGACAGTACAGAATCAGTGAGATATCAGAGGCCACCGGATTTACGGACTACAAGCATTTTTGCTCCGTGTTCAAAAAATATACCTCCAAATCTCCCACAAAGTTTATCAAAGGAGTGTCGTGAAATTTCGTAAGAAACCTTACAATTATCTCCATGGATGAAATTGCCTTGACCTTAGAGCGGCTCCATGGCTTATGCTGGATATGTCAGAAATGACGCTGGCCCGGACTGCTTTGTATCAAAGCGCCGGGCCATCCCCCTTTTTACGGGGCAGTTAAACCATCAGGCATAGTGATATCTGGTCTTGTATTTGCGCAGAAAATAAAGGCACAGCAGGATACCGCCGAATTCTGCTATGGGAATGGCCAGCCACACGCCGTCCATCCCGATGATGAAGGGCAGCACCAGCAGGCTGGTGATAATCAGGCCAAAGGTGCGCACGAAGGAGATGATGGCGGATATCCGTCCGTCGGACAGGGCCGTGAACAGGGCGGAGGAAAAGATGGTGAAGCCGGAAAAGAGGAAGCTGCATGCAAATATCATGAATCCGTGCCTTGCCAGTTCATAGACCGGCGTTCCCATGCGGGCGAAAATTTCCACCACCAGGCTGCCGCCCAGACGGGCCATGAGGAAAACAGCCAGGGATGAGGCTGCCGTGAAAATGAGGGAGGTTTTAAATACCTGCCTGAGCTGTTTATGGTTCCGGCTTCCGTAGTTAAAGCTGATGACCGGAGACACGCCCTGGGAAAATCCCATAAACAATGCGTTTAACAGGAACTGGAAATACTGGATGATGGTGATGGCAGCCACCCCGTCCTCACCTGCAAAATGCATCATCAGCAGATTGAACAGGAAGGTGATGACGCCGGAGGAAAGGTTCGTCACCATCTCGGAGGAGCCGTTGAGACAGGCTTCTCCCAGCTCCTTTTTTACGAAGCGGGGACGTACGAACCACAGGCTCTGTCTGGCGGCGGCAAAGTAGATGAGGCCGATTAGGGCCGGTATGGTGTAGCCGGTGACCGTGGCAATGGCTGCCCCTGCAATCCCCATTCTCATGGGTACAATCAGCACATAATCCAGCGCTGCGTTGGCAATGCCTGCCAGAAGGGTGAGGAACAGTCCGATGCCTGGCTTCCCCTCCGTGACAAAATACATCTGAAATTGGATCTGAAGCATGAGGGAGGGAGCAAAAGCCAGCTGCCAGCGCAGGTAGGTGACGCAGTCCTCTAGGAGCAGGTCGCTGGCTCCCAGCATACGGGAAAGGGGCACTGCCGTCAGGTTTCCAATGATTGCAAAGGCCAGTCCGATTATGATATTCAGCAGAATAATGGCGGTGAAGGTTTCCCTGGCGCTGTCAGGCCGTCCTTCTCCCATTTTTTTTGCCACAATGGCATTGCTTCCCATGGACAGCATGACGGAGATGCCCAGCACGATGTTAATCACAGGGTAGACGATATTGACGGATGAAAGAGCGTTGGTGCTGACGAACCGGGATACGAAAACCCCGTCCACAATGGTGTACAGGGACATCACCACCATCATGACAGTGGTGGGAAGCGCAAACAGCAGCAGAGACCCGAATGTAAATTTTTTGGATAATGAATGACTCATGTTAACACTCCTGTTTTAATTCAATAAGTTAAGTATGGTTGGAACTTGATAATTTCAGCTGCAGGTATTATCATATGCTATAGGGTAACCCGATAGTCAAGAGGAGATTAGCGAAAATGGAAAAACAGTCGGAACTATATTTTACCACCGGGGAATTCGCCAGAATACTGGGGGTCGGGAAGCACACTTTATTTCACTACGACGAAATAGGCCTTTTTTCCCCGGCCATCAAGGAGGAGAACGGATACAGGTATTATTTTGTATGGCAGATGGACACGTTCGAGGTCATTCGCGCCCTGCAGAAATTGGGAATGTCCCTGGGGGAAATCAAGGAGTATATGGAAAACCGTTCCCCGGAGCGGTTCATGTCCATGATAGACGGAAAGAAGCGCCAGATTGACGAGGAGATACGGCGTCTGAAGAATATGAAGCGCTTTATCCTTCATGAGGAAGAGTCGGTGAGGCTGGCCATGAACACCGCGTTGGACGAGCCAAGGCTGGTGGAGAGGGACAGGGAATATCTGCTGGTGTCGGACATCAGCGCGGGATTGGAGCGGAAGGCCGCGGTGGAGATTGCGGAGCATGTCAGAATGCAGGAAAAGTACAACGGCGCAGTGGGCGCAGTGGGATCCATTTATCTGGGAGAGGACCTGGAACGTGGCATATATGACCGCTGCGTGAAGGTGTATACCAGGCTGGACAAGAAAACTGTCTCCCACCGGGGTCAGAATCGGCCGGAGGGAACCTACGTGGAGTTGTACAGCAGGGGTCATCTGTGGAACATGGAAAAGTCCTACCGTCTCATCACTGCCTTTGCGGGGGAGCGGGGAATCCGGCTGGGGAAGATATGGTATGAGGATTTGATGCTGGACGAGCTGACGGTGAAGGCGTATGAACAGTATATAGCCAAGGTTATGGTGCCGGTAGGAAATCCTTAAATAGACGAGAGTGGACATACAGGCATATACGGTTATGTGGAGAAACGTCTGGATAAAAGCACCTTTGGCCAGGTCCTGTCCAGGGAAGATATGGAGGGAGATGTCTATAAGCGGGCCCATGAATCCTTCCAGAGGCTCAGGGAGGTTTCCGGTGTCCAGGACAGGGAGGGCCTCAGATACGGGGAACTGTATATGTTTCTTCCAAAGGAATGGAATCCGGGTGAGACAGGCCAGCTCAACAGCGGTATTCCGGAAGAGGAATACCGGCCCGTTCGCCTGATTACCAGCCTCCGGCGCCGCCGCCCTCCATGAACTTGGCCGGAGAGCATCCCACATATTTTTTAAACACTTTGATGAAATATTTATAATCCGAGAAGCCCACAAGGTCTGCAATTTCGTAGACCTTGTATTTATTTTCCTTCAGCAGGTCCACGGCCTTCTGCATCCGGTAGCGGTTCAGATAGTCGT
>UMEM01001727.1_pt1 | contig 75901 bp, 55 predicted proteins | sample 1964761 | NCBI WGS metagenome assembly UMEM01 (sample SAMEA4836021, study PRJEB28245) | human gut metagenome | biome: gut microbiome; material: fecal sample | place: Denmark | collected 2008 | reverse complement strand
GCGGCCGGATAGTTGGCAAGGTACTTTTGGTCTACCGTTTACGTCGATAGAAATCGTAATATCACATTTATCTTTTGCTTCCATCAGTCCCGCAAGAACCGCATTTTGATGTCCACGGTTACGGCTCTGGGAAATACCGATAAAATGTTCATCCTGCTTCGCCAAGTCGCAAATGATTTCCCATGTTTTGTCCTTGCTGCCGTCATTGACAAATAAGATCCGGCTACTATCAGAGATCTTATTTGAGCGAATCAATGATGTCAGCTTGTCTAAAAACATTTTTGATGTAATTGGAAGAACGGTTTCTTCGTTGTAGCATGGGATGACAATATATAATATGCTATTCATTTCAAATTTCACCTTCCTGATCTTTTGTGTTGTTATTAAATAGCGTTCCAATGTATTTTATATAGATCAATATATACAGAATTGCGTGATACTGCGTTATTCCCTCTGTTCCAAACAAATAATGACCATACGTAATTGTACTTAACATTACAGATACAACCGCATATATTAAATATTTCTTATTCAAAGTTCCCAGTATCAGCAATAAAATATCTAGTGGATATGAATACCGTTCATGCATTGCCGGCAAAAATATTAAACATGTCCAAACAAATCCTGCGGCAATGCTTATATACTCTTCCAGCGTATCCATTTTTATCTTCTTAGATAGCATTATGTACATTCCTATACCAAGAAGTACCATTGTGAAAATAATAGAAAAAGATTTCAAACTGTTATAATCATCTCCAACAATTAGCCAAAAACTAGGGAAGTTCATATACATATGCTCATATGTCGTTGTCTGACTAGCATATATTGTAAAAGGAGCAAGTAAGTTTCTCCCATTTATAAAAGTTATAATCCCTGTGAGCCAAAATATAATTATCGAGATGCTGATATGTAGTATGCTAAATTTCTGAGTGCAAAAATAGTAACTAATAATAAATGGCACAATAAAAATCATTTGTAGTTTAAACGCAAACCCTAATCCTAACATTATAAATGCGCATACATATTTTTCATCATATATGAAAAATAAAGTCAAAATCAGAAATGTTGTATATATAGAATCACATTGTCCCCAACAAGATGAATTCAATAAAACTGTCGGTAAGAATAACACTGCACCATATATTATATTAAATTGAATTTCAAAAATTTTATTGTTAGTGATCTTTGAAACAAACAATGCAGATGATGCAGCCAGCGTATAATCGAATACTACTGAAATACACTTATACATAAAAATCGGATTACAATCAATGTATGTTATCAGCGCAATAATTGTCTGATACAAGACATTATAATCTCCAATTTGATATTCAAGTGCTGCCCCCCCCCACATTTTTCATACTATTAAACCAAGGAAGTAAAAACTCTTGCATGTCTCCTGATAGGAATGAAAGTCCGGAACACCTTATGAGTATTCCGAAAAAATTTATCATTAAAAAAAATAAACTATTTTTATGCTTTCTAAACCAAAAAACTATTTTGTCTTCAACTCTTATCTGCATATAGCTTAGTCTCCCTTCTACTGTATTCTTTCAAAATTCTATAGAGTTCTTTCCAATCATCTACAAATAATGCGGTTATTATGATTAGCACTGGATACATAATAAATGTATATCTATTCATTACTTCCACCAGTACAAAAGCTGCTGTAAATCCCAATAATAACAATCTTAATAGTAAGATAACCTCATCATCTTTCCTTTTGAATATACAACTAAACAAACTACCAAATGCGATTAATGCAAAATACAATGACACTATACCTGAACATATTAAATAAAGTGCGCTTTCATTATTAATTCCCAGACAATACCGGATATCATATATTGCATTGCCCTCATTGGCAAATAGAACTGACATCTTATTTGCAATATGTGTTATAAACATTTTCAACGAATAATCAGAATAGCGTTCAATTCCCTTTTCCATAATCATCTCACGTGCTATGTCTGCTGGATAATAAGGCGTTATCTCACCAAAGAAATAATCTCTGTCTGATGCTGTCCATTGTCCTTTGGACTCGTAATTACTTCCAACATAAAAATTCCATCCACCAGTATTATCCATTACATTCTCATTCAAGATTTTATTAATTGCTCTATATAGTTATCTGTGATAATATTACCATTGTACAGATCATTACTAATATTCCTAATATTGGCGTTCTTTCTTTGTCCTTTAAGTATCTCATAAATAAAATGATAGTCATTGCTATCAGCACAACTGAAAATAATGGTCGAAAGTAATTAGCAAAAGCAACTACTATTCCTAATATAAAACACATCAATAAAAATTGTTTATTTGTCTTTTTATGAATAATATTTATACAGATAGTTATCACTAATAATAGAAGGAAGTTTACTACAATTAAATTTAATGAACACCAACATGCTATTATTGAAAACGGATTCACCAGAGAGATAAGCATTCCAAAAACTGCGTTCTTTTTTCCCTTCATTTCATGTAAAATTTTATATAGTAAAAAAATTCCACAGTAATCGAAAAAAAGGTTTGACAGAATAATTGCGCAGTCAATATGTCCAAAACAAAGTCTCACAAAGATTGATAAAAGAAACGTATATGGAAAAAGATAAGGATACATTTTCTCATATGTTACTATGTTATCTCCTAAGAAACCTTCTGCCAACTCCTGCGCACCAAAATAATGAACCCCTGTATCACTTAAGTCATTAATGCAAGTATAGTTCCAATTTAATATTAGTGGAAGTGATCTAAATATAATTCCGACAATAAAAAATATTGCCACAATATACTTATAATTTATTTTACATTCTTTATCCCATCTTCCAAATAGCAACACTATGATTGGTATTGCTATAACAAATGAAAGACCCGGTTCTACTTTAACCCCTGTAATTGAAAACTCGAACATCAAAATTGCTAAAATTACAAAACATATCCAAATTGTGGATGAAAGTAAATTTCTGATTTTTGTCATGATTAAAAATCCTCTCTGTTATATTACGAATATACTTTTAGTTGTTTATCAGCTTATTCTGCAAATAAATATATTTTTTTAACGATACTCTTAGTATAAATTTACTTGTATATTCGAAATATTAATAACAGAGCTGTACGGATCTCCATAGTTCAAGCAATTTCAAGTCTTCTATATTGAAATTTTCTTTTCTCTTATGACTCCTATCCCGTAAATAGATATTACTATATAAAGAGGAATATAAGAAAACAAATAACGGGCCCGTGCTTCAAACAGTAATTCGAAAATCGTTAATCCAACAATACCTAACATAAGTACATTTACAGAATTTGCTTTTTTTGCAAATATTGAAACAACATTCATTACCAAGATAGTCATCCATAACATTTGTTCGAAATTAGACCAAACCGAATAATATCTTCCAATATCTGCATAATCTCTCGTATAATATAAGCCACGTAATAAATTATTGCCTGGCAATTGTTTCTCATCAAAAACGGTTACAAAGAAGGTTCCTTCCCCCCCCCAACAAAAAGTACCATCATTGTAATTTGTAAGTGTTTTTCTAATTTCTTGTTTTACACATCCTGTAACACCCATTTGATTAATTCTCATAAATGCCTCCCTTAAATCGGCTTTTTTGCGTAGTTCTTTTGATAAAAAAGAACTTGAAAATTGAACATCTTCTTCAGAATACACGCCCATAACATCCGGGTTCATTCCCATCATAAAATAATGTTCAATGCCAAATGATTGGTTTTCATCTATTGTCAGTGGAACTTTGTTTATTAGTGTATTTACTCCGAATTCAGCTATGATTATTCCTATTAATATACCTATGATTGTTTTTTTATATACTGTTTTTTCTTTTATAAAGGAGAGTATTTCTATTAATACAATGCCAATGAATAAAATAATTACTTGTGGTTTTATTTTATAACCTATCCATGTGAAAACGGCTATATTCATCCATACCACTAAACTGTTTTTATGTTTATTACGATTTATGTATAAATAATAAATCATTGTTGGGAAAAACAATCCAATGGCATCTGAATATGGAATGGAAACCCATGGAGAGAGTCCAACTATTAAAGTATACAATATGTACCCTAAATAGGCAAATGTCTCATTATCTAACAGTCCTATTATTATTTTAAACAGCAATACTCCAGTAATTGACACAATCACACATTGAACCACTATAAGTGAGAAATATTCTAAAGGATGTAATCCAATACAATGGACTATCTTCTCTATACCTGCAAAAATGACACCCAAGAAAATATTATTAGGATATCTCGAAAAATACCATGATAACCACGAGACATCTTCTCCATGAGCAAAAGCACTTGCAAACATTGTTAATGTCGAAGAATCCCAATCTGTATAAAAATAATAATTCCAGGTACTATAGACTTGTATTGCAAACAGTACAAGTGCAATATAAACTATATATTTAGAAGAAAAATCACCTTTCTCTAAACATGTCAATATTCCAAACATGAAAATCATTCCAAAGGGAATTAATATTAGTGTAGGTAAATAATTGTTATGAATGTCTCGGCCATAGCCAATATCAACAAACAAAACACAGCATATGAGAATACTTAATATCATAAACCCATATAAGAGTTTTATACTTTTTTGAGCGGCATTGGCAAGCCATATATTTACATTTAACATTTTTATTCTCGCTTTCATCAAATGTTAATCAAGCCTATATCTCTTTAGACATTATATCAAGTTCTATACAACCTCAAAGAAATTTCTTAACGGAGTATGTATAATCATAGGTTTAGAAATATCTATTTCCTTGTATCCTAAAAATTTAAAAACCATCCGCTCACCAGAATTTCCAATTAATCCCCATTCAAATAATTGTTCCAAAAATTCAGGAATTTTAGTCTTTTTTCTGAATGCATCCACATAATCATACATTGATGCGTACGTATCAATTCGTGTATTCAAGGACATAAATGTAAAAGGAACATTTATACCATTTAATATTCTTTTTATAGCCCTGATATCATCTGGAGAATATTTCAATGCCATTTCTTCTTTAAGCTCGTTCCACATTAAATTAGAATATTCCCGCAAAGCTCTATCAAATTTTTCTTGATTAATTTTAGTCTCTCCATATTGACATTGATCCTGAACAAGTAAAAGCATTCTTATAATATCTCTTGGACGGTACCATGAATAATTTAAAATGTACTTCCTAACTTCTATATTATTTATTCTATCATCAAAATATTTTTTCCATACATCTTCTGATTCTGGTACATTTTGAGCAATTTCTGATGCATGTATTTTGGTTTCAACTATTTTCAATAATGGATTATCTGTATAATTTCCTCCCTTTTGAAACCATTCGATCGTTACTCCAAAATCTTCGATACATTTATTAATTTCATAGCCGCTAGACAAGGCACTATCCAACACGTCCGATCTGATTGATGCATATATTTTCACATTATACCCTTGTGATTTTGATATCTTATTTAAAGCGTCTATTGCTAATATTAGGTCTCTAATTAATTCAATATCAGCTATACGTTGCTTTTTCGTTGCTATCGACAATTCCAATTCATCTATAAGTATATATGCAGAATTAATTCCGCCAATCAATTCCTTATATAATTGAATGATTTTTTTGCATATAAGCTCATAGTTTACGGTTTTTTCCTTCTCTCTTAATTCAATCTCCAACTTTACAGATGCTGAAATTTTTTTCTCCAAATCTGCAGAGATTTCAACAGTTCCTTTAGTGATTTTTGGGACAATTTTGTTGCTATCGTTTTCTCCATAAAGGACCTTTAATAACGTCCAGAGGGTCTTATATTGATCAGTATATGGATCAAATACTACAAATTCATTTCGTAAAGATTCCTGATTTTTAAATATTAAATAAATCAGATAAACTTTCCATGCTATAACATATGATTTAACGCTATTATCACCATTGTCATTATCGACAATTTCATCTTGCACGTTAATGGCTGCGGTTCTAATCTTTTTTTTATCTAACGAATCAAAATCAGATTTAAATCGAATAGGAATAACCAAATTCTCTTCATTCTCCGCAAATCTACATTCAAGGTACTTAAGTAGCGCAGTCTTTCCAGTTCCCTTTCTGCCTATTATATAATATCGAGCTCCATTCAAAAACTCACTGATTTTATATTTCTCATAGGGTAAAAATGATTTCAAAAAATATTGATTGCCTACTTCCTGAAGTTCATTACTCGCATCAGTCTTTCCAAAAAGAATGTCTTTAATAAGGATATTATTCATCTATGTTCTCTCCCATATTAGACTAAAGTTTATCTATTTTTATATTCTTCCTCCAAAATACTAATTACAGTTCATTTTCAAATAGATTGTTAATTATATGTCTATTTTCCTTTGTTAATTTTACTACTTTTTCGTCATCTACTGTTTTGACTGCTTTATTCAATATTGCTTGGTTATCTCGTATATTTGTCATTTTAATGCTATTCTCCAAATACAATCCAAACTGTTACATTAAATAACCAATCTTATTACGATAGTGCTGATGCGTATCATAATATAATGCAACACAAGGAATTCCAAGGCTCAATGCCACTAATATCGCATGGTATCTTGCACACACCATAACATCTTGCTTCATAAACACATCAACAACTGATTTTATGTCTGAATCATACTGTAAAACTGTTATTGCCGGATCTCCATTAGTTTCTTCTGCGTAAAATCGATAGTCAATATGCCAATCCCCAGTATTGGGGGTTCCGTAATTACCACAAAGCAAAATCCCATGGTCTGGAATATTCTGCAATTTCTACAATTCTGGATTAGTAAATTCATTAAAATAATATTGTCTGTCTACAGCCAACGTAAGCAGTTTACTCATATCGTCAATTTTTTTACTATAAATGAGCAAATTTGAAAAACGCACTATTAAGTCTTTCACATGCAGACATGAAGAATATTAAACGAATCAATATCCGTGTTACGTGCACAATAAGTCATAATTTTTGTACACTTTTCGGTATTTACTCATTTATAGTTTTTTATTTAAATTTTCAATTCCCTTGCGTAACTCAACAACTTCGATTCTTTCTTCTTGCATTACTTCCCCTTCGAGCAATTAGTCACAAACAATATTTATTTGTAATTACTAAATATTTTCACATTATTCTGTTTGATTGCTTTGTAATAGTCCGCATTTTCCTGACCAATCCTTTCGCGTGCAAGCTCGTATGTTCTTTCAAATGTTCCTGTACTATCTAAATCCTCTTTTGCATGTTTAATATAATATTCTTTAAATTCATCCTTTATTTTTCTTAATGCATGCAGATGCGTCTGTATCTTGCACATCTGGAGCTGATCTGTCAAAAATCCATTATTCTGATCAGCAATCGATTTATTCAAATACTTAAAGATATCGAAATGAACATATAAACGCTCATCGTCTGCGGCAACATCCTGTCCGGGTCTCGCAAGTCTATAATAATATAAATGTTCCGGAACTGCTATGACTGATTTAGCTACCGCAAATGTTTCTACTTTAAATGGAAGATCATCAAATCTGCGCAAGTCCGTATAAAAATGAATGTTATTCTTTTTAAGCATTTCTGCTTTATATATGCCTCGCCAGATTGCAACACGACAATATGTAATTAAATTAAGTATTTCCTGTGTATTTGTAGTACCATCACAATATGGCACACCCAACGCATCGTCTACACGTTTCTGCGTTTTTGTGTCTTCATAATACTCGTTATATCCGCAATAACTGATGTCATAGGAGCCTGTCATAGCTGCACGCAAGAGTTTTCTATACATACTCTCGTCAATATAATCATCCGGATCAATAAAACCAATATACTTTCCCTTTGCATGATCAAGTCCATATTGTCTAGCAGATGCACATCCTCCATTGGGTTTATCCAAAAGTTTAATTCTTGGATCTTCCTTTGCCCATTTTAGCACAACCTCTCTTGAATTATCTGGAGATCCATCATTTACAAACAAGAACTCTACATAAGGTGCTTTCCATGCTGTCACACTCTCAATACACTGATCAAGGTATTTTTCCACATTATACATTGGAAAAATAACACTTAATTCCACATCTCCACTTTCGCTACTATCCCATTCTAAAATCTGATCTGCCTTGCCCCATCTACGCGTTTTAATCAAAATATGTACCGCAGAATTTTTATAAGCTTCCCATACTTTGAAAGCTGTTATATAATCTTTCCATAAATCCGCTAATAGATATGCAGGCTTCCATTTATTCACATTCAATAATAAATCCGCTTCTATCCACTCTGCAAATAATGCCCAAGTTCCATCCATCCCGTTGAATTCATTGATATCTATAAATTCAATCAATTTAGGTATGCTAAAAGACATATAATTTCTATCATACTCTATCTGCTCTCGTATTTCTCTTGTTTTAGAATCCGGAAATGGATTGATCACCACTAAATGATCAATGCTAATGTCCTTAACAAACTCTCTTAAATTTTCATATGTATATTTATCTCCAACCAGAAGTGCTACATTTTTTATTTCAGGATTAGAGTTTAAGAAACAACTTATCTCGTTCATTTATTCATCTCCATTCAATTTTTATCAAATGCAGAATAGACCTTTCTGCACATTAATACCAGTGTATAACTAAGTCCATGGTCACATATACACTGTATTCCTCCTCTAATAATATTTTTCTTTCCCTTGATACGTTTTTCAATTATTTTTTCTCTTGTTCGATAATCAGCAAGCTCTCCATATTCCTTGCCGCATAAAGCATCGATAAATCGTTTTTCCTTCTTTCTATTTTTTGAAATATTATTCAAATAATAGCTAATATCTTTTTGTGGAAAAGTCTGATACAGTTTATGAAGTTCTTCAAGCAACTTTCCAATATATTGCTGATTTGTAACATCTACACTCCACATACTAAAATCAATGATAACTCTTAATACATATGCCCTTTCAATTAAATTAAAGTCAAAATTTTTTTGAACATCCAACAGCTGTTTGAATATCGGAATCATGTCCAAGCGTGATGCCCCTCCACCAGATGTAATTTGCCCTCCCTGGTTTATGCGATAAAAAAAGCCAATCTCTGGCAATGCCATGCATGTATTAGCCTCATGAAGCAGCTGAAAATGTCCTGGCACATCTTCCCATTTCAATTTTAATGGAAACTGAAAATCTTGTTTTTTCAAAAAGTCCGTCTTATAAATTTTTCTACATGCATTCACTTCCAATGCATATAATTCCGGGTTGTTTCTTGTGTTTGTTATTACTCTTGAATCTCCCGATTTTGAGTCAAAAATCTGATCATACAGATCTTTATCTTTCCACTCCATCACACGTCTCGTGACAGTATCAAATACCCATGGAAGCGTAAATACTAATTCTGGTAATTCATCTGTATTTTCTATCATTTTGCTAAAGCATTCAACAAAACGATTGTTGAGCCAATCATCACTATCTAAAAAGCACAAAAATGGAGTATCTACATAACGCATTCCCGTATTTCGTGCTCCACCTAGTCCCTTATTTTCCTGGTATACATATGTAATTAAATCTTCATTATTTTTCTTAAATTCCAGACAAATTTCCTCTGTTTTGTCAGTTGAACCATCATTTACAATTACAATTTTATGATTCATTTGTGACTGATAAATTAAACTATTTAAACAGTCAGCAATATATTTTTCTACATTATATGCTGGCACAATGATTGTAAGTAACGCTTTCATTTTCTATCATCTCCATTTATTTTTTTACACAGGTATTTCGGCAGATAACCAATCGTATATAATATTCCATGATCCTCTACACATTGTAATCCCCTATGGAATATGTTGTTATTTTCTTTTCTCTTATTCATATGACCTGGTTTATTGGATTGTTCATTCATCCGCCCCAGCATAACCTCATAATACGCTGTCCCTCTCGCACACTCCCAGAACTGCATTCCAAAATCCATTTCCGGTTCAAACCATGGCTTTTGCGGGCCTGCGTAGTGAATGATCTTCGGATCTTTTCTGGCTTCGTGGTACATTTCGTTCAGCCATCTCGGTGCCAATGCGATGATCTGATTGATTCTTACACCGGCAAAATCGACCATGACGTTCCAGCTCATATCGATATATTTGACTGCGCCTTCACACAGTTTATTTAAAATATCCTGATCCAGCAGCTGCCACTTTTCCGAAACTGCAAAGTCCAGAATCTGTTTCGTTGTATATCGTTTGCGGAATTCCTCAAGGTTTAAAAGCAAGACACCTGCTTGAAAATACTGGTAGGGTTCTTGTAATTTCAGGACCTTATCGGTATATTCTTTTTTATCCTTTTCATATCCGTTATATAATCCAGCAGTATCTGCATCATAGCACGCTGCCAGGAGATAACCGTCAATATTTTCATCATAAATCTTTGCAACGTCATCCATCGCGATCATATCAGAATCAAGATAAAGGACTTTATCGTAGTTTGGTAACAACTCCGGTAATACAAGACGATAATAAGTTTCTTTACTAAAATGTCCACGAATATAGAATATGTATTGATCAATTAATACACTCGGATCAATCACCCGTAGAGAAATATTGCTCCATGCAGAAAGCAATTTTTCTACGTGTTTTACATTAATATCCGAAACATCCTGAGACAGTAAAAGAATATCGTAGTTCTTTTTACTATCGCTATGCTCTGCAACCGATTTCAAAAATGTAGCGCAATACGGAATAAAGTAATCGTTCGCCGCAACTGCGATCGCTACATTGTTTTCTGAAAAGGCAGGGGCAGTCCGCTTCGCCTGAGCTAACGTCATCTTCTGATCTGTTTTCAAAAAGAGAACCGTCTGGAGTCTTTTTACCCTGAGACTCTTTTTCTTCTCCATATACCAACAGAACACTGTCAGCAAACGTTCCGCGAGATGTCCGGGCGTACGGTAACCTTCAACCGTATATTTGCTCATGTCTGTTTGTTTCTCGAATTCAAAGAGGATATTAAACAGCCAGCTCATATATTCATGAAAAAGCTCTTTTTTCATGATATACATATTGCAAAGGCAGGTCTTTCTGCCTTTCATGACATCTTCAAAGGTATCCAGATAATCCGGATATTTAGCGGCGATGATATCACGCACCAGATCCAAATCCCGGATATTTAAGGATCTTCCATTTTTATATTGCTCATACACAGACGCATTTCTGTCCGGCATTTTTGCAACATTTTTTTCTTCCGATAAAACTATATCGTATGTTTCAACCAGGTTTCGGATACAGTCATCGTTTAGATTATATTTTTTCAGGCAGGTATCGTTTAAGCGTTCCTCCGTGATATTCTGCCATGAATCTAACGGATATTTGTTCTCTGAAAAATTCAGATATCTTCTGTAATGAAAAAAGCCATAGTAATCTGCATCCAGATTCTTCCATGCCCAATATTGTGCCGTTAATTCACAGTACATTTTATTTTTTGCAGAAATATTGTCACCGCTATTATCCTGAATATAACCCTCAATATGCTTGCTGCGCAGATCAGCTCCAACTTCGATCGGAAGCATGATCTCACTGTCAGGCACAATGCTCTGTTTATGACACGAAATTAAAATCTTTATGTTTCCCACAACTGTTCCATGATACTTTTTTTATAAAAGTAACCCTTTCGTTTAGCTCAGTGCCTCCATATAGGCATCTCCAACCGTTTCCACATCCCCGATCATTCTGACCGTTCCTTTATCGAGCCACAGTGCATGATCACATACACTCTTTACTGACTCAATGGAATGTGACACATACAAAAGCGTCGTCCCGTTTTTCCGCATATCACTCATTCTCTGCTCGCACTTCTGCTGGAACGCATAGTCTCCGACAGCGAGAACCTCGTCACAGATCAGGATATCCGGTCTTACGACCGTTGCGATCGCGAAGCCAAGGCGAGCTGCCATACCGGAGGAATAGTTCTTGATCGGCATATCAAGGAAATCCCATAACTCTGCAAAGTCAACGATCTCCTTAAAGTGCTGTTCCATAAACTGTTTATCATATCCAAGGACAGCTCCGTTTAAGAAGATATTCTCCCTTGCGGTGAGGTCACCGTCAAAACCGGCTCCAAGCTCGATCAGCGGGGCGATTGAGCCGTTGATCAGGACTTTTCCTTTATATGGTTTTAAGATCCCGCAGATCAGCTTTAACAGGGTTGATTTTCCGGATCCGTTTGTACCGATAATTCCCCAGGCCTCTCCTTTTTTCACCTCAAAGCTTACATCTTTCAATGCGAAAAATTCTTTAAACATTAACTCGCGGCGGACCAGTTTTACAAAGTATTCTTTCAGATTGTCGATCCGCTCGGAAGCCATATTAAAGCGCACAACTGCATGTTCAACACGCACTGCATATTCATTATTCATCTTTCTATCCTCATCTGGTTAAATATACAGGATAAAGCGATCCTGGCTCTTTAAAAAGACCAGTGTGCCAACCCCTAAAGTAAGAAAAGCGACTGCAAACCCGGACAAAACCATTCCCATATCCGGGCAGACGATATCAAGAACAATCATTCGGAACTGGGTGATATAAGAATATAATGGATTAAACGTCTTAATTGCCATCTGTAAATTATCAGGGAGCTGACTGATCGGATAGAAGATCGGTGTCACATACATCCAGGCCGTCAGGAACGCACTGTAAATATACTGGATATCTCTGAAAAATACATTTCCTGCTGCCAGGAGCATTCCTAAACCCAGAGAAAAGATATACACCTGGAGAAGGATCACCAAAATAAAAAGCATATTCCAGCTAAAGGTGACTCTGCAAAAAATAAATACAAGAAGCATGGCTCCTAATGCAAAGAGTGTGTTCACAAAGGAACTGGTCACTTTTGATAAAGTGAAGATATACTTCGGCACATATGTTTTCTTTAACAGTGCCGCATTTCCCGTGATCGACCACATCGCCTGGTTCGTTGACTCGGATACAAAGTTAAAGATTGTCTGACCAATGATCAGGTAAACCGGATAGCTCTGGATATCAAAGCGGAACATATTGGAAAATACAAGTACCATGATCCCCATGATCATTAACGGGTTTAAGATACTCCATACATACCCAAGAAAACTTCTGCGGTATTTTAGTTTGATGTCTTTCATGACCAACTGCGACAGCAACGGTTTGTAATGCTGAAAAGCCATCAATCTTTTTATAAATTTACTCATTGTGATTTCAGACGCTCCTTCATTTTTGTTTCGTATTTTTAAGATTTACAATCCTGATCCCATCTATTCTTTCAAAGCCGGATCTTCCCACTGCCCCTCTTCAAAGCCTTCCGTGGATTCTTTCATGAGAAGGACCTTCGGAGTCATTAAGATCAGCTTCAGGTCGAGCCAGATCGAATAATTCCGGATATAGGTCAGATCAAGCTTCAGTTTATCATAACTGGTTGTACAGTAACGGCCATGGACCTGTGCATACCCTGTGAGTCCGGCCTTCACCTTCAGGCGATAATCAAATTCCGGAATGTTTTTTGTGATGACCTGTGCGAGCTCCGGGCGCTCCGGGCGCGGTCCTACAAGGCTCATATCACCCTTGATGATATTTAAGAGCTGCGGAAGCTCGTCCATCCGGGTTGCGCGCAGGAAACGTCCTACCGGCAGGATCCGCGGATCTTTTTCTCCGGCTTTTACCGGCCCGCTCTTTTTCTCCGCATCGACGATCATCGTCCGGAATTTATAAATACGAAAGACTTTTCCGTCCTTCGTAAGGCGGTTCTGCGTATAGAAGACCGGTCCTCTGTCGGTATTCCAGATCAGGAATGCGATCAGAAGGAAAAACGGACTCGTCACGATAAGCATTGCCCCTGCGACAATCAGATCCTCAAGTCTTTTGATCACCGCCTGATCCCAGGAGAGACCGCCGTCATTTCTTGACAAATAGAGCGGGGAATCGAAGATATTGAGCTCTACCGATGTCCGGAGCAGGATATCACTGATCTTCGGCACCGTATAGCTTCGGATATTTTTCGCATAGCACATCTTCATGAGCTGATTTCTTGCTCTTGCCGGAATATCCCCGACAATGACCCCGTCGTATTCTTCCGCCTGTTTGATGATCCGTTCGATCCCGATATCGATCGAGACATTTTCCGCGATCTCATATTTATCATCGCGTGTATCGATCCTGTTTACAAGATGGAACATCGGTTTTTTCCCATATACCACCAAAAGTTTCCGCTTCGGGAACATTACGGCATACAGTTTTTTAAACGCGAATGCCCATACGATGACCATAATAAAGTCGGCTATGGTCAGTCCAAAGAGTGCCGTCGGATTATGCATCTTTTTATCAAACAGGACCACCTGGACGTAAGAAAAGGCGTTGACTCCGATGATCGAGATCATGTGGGAATATACGAGTGTCCAGTATTTATAGATCCCGACCTTCAGTCCGCCGTACAGCCGGTGCAGCACGAGCGATAAGACCAGATACTCTCCGGCGATCAGCCAGTTTCCGCGCCGCCAGAAAGCTACTGTCATATTTTTATTGTAATAGTTCATCCATACGTAATAATATGCGGCTAATTCCAACAACACGATGACGGCTGAACTGGTAAATTTTACCACGCGTTTGTATGGCTCAAAACTGTTGCTTGTTTTTCTATCGTTCATTCTTGATTCCTTAATTTCTTATCGTATATCATTGGGCAGAAGAACCCTTGTTACAGTATATCACCGAATACGGTTTTAGGCAATTAGGCTTTGACTCTTCTCCCTGTATTTCCCGTCATAATCCGCAGCATCTCAATACATCTTTTAAATACATCCCCTTACGGACACGTTCCCGGATCCGCCTCACATTTTCTTTCATCTGTCTGTAATCTTCCGGGGACACGGCAGCTATTCTTTCAGGAAGCTCCCTCAGATCTTCGATCATAATGCCAAGCTGCCCCTGTTCTGTGATCTCTGCCATCGCCGAATGTTTTCCAATGATCACCGGGATTCCGGCCGCCATATAGAGGGAATACTTGTGCGGGCAGTTATACTGTAAATATCTTCCGGCCGCCTCTTCGCACTCCCCAAGGCCCTGTCCGTCCCACACAAGCCCATACGATCCTTCCAGCACATCCGGCAGCCGGTCCGGAGCTTCCACTCCCCGGTAAAATCCGGATTTTAGGATCAGCTCGGACGGTTGGATCCCATACAGGGCAAATTTCAGTCGCTTTGAATCGTTTGTGGAGAGCATTTTGTCGATAAACGGGCTTTTCCCAAGATTTCCGGCAAACGCGAGCGTATCGGCTGCCGTTTCTCTTTCCTCTTTTTCGGGTAAACTGCCGTTTTCTCCCGATCCTTTTATATTTCCATTCCCGGCAGTCAAATAATCAAACATCTGCAGAACAGTCATCTTTTCACCCGGGATTCCCTGTTCCTCCAGCCATTTTTTCATTTTTTCATTGTGAACGATCAGTTTTTCAAACCGGTTGATCTGCCGGATCTCCTTCTGTGTCTGACTTTCCGATTCCTCATATCGCAGGCTTTTGATGTCATGGATCAGAAGAACGGCTCTGGATGGCAGAATCCGATAGCAGATCCGGTTGAATTTTTCATTTGAGTAGAAGGGATACTGGAGCAAGATCTTCTTTCTTTTATAGATCATCGGAAGATGGAAAAAAAGTCTCACAAGGCTGTATGCATAGTCTTTGATCTTTGACTTTTTCTTTAAATAGCAGTAAAAGATATCTCCGTTGATGATGGCTCTGACGTCCTGCCGTGCCTTTGTTCCTGAAGTAAATCCCTCTTCATACAGATCTTCCAACAGAAGAATTTTTTCCTCACCCATGATACAAATAGTCCTCCATCTTCTTTGCTGTCCGGAGAATGTCAAATCCGGCGTCTTTGATCCGGTCCGATACGTCTCTCCGGCTGTGCGAAGGAACCGCGCCGATTCCTTTTCCCCTAGTCTCTGTCTTTTTTCCTGTTTCCACTCCCGTGACTACTCCAGCAATTGCCTCCGCCCATACTGATGGCTGTTGTCCAAGCGAAAGTTTATGATAATTTTCTCCGATAATTTTTGTCTCATCCGAGATCGCATCCGTAAGAAAGCAGGGAAGATCTGCTGCCTGTGCCTCGATCAGGGCAACCGGAAGTCCCTCATAAAGAGACGGAAGCAGAAAGGCATCCATCGCTTGGTAATACATGGAAGGATCGCTGACTCTTCCCGTGATCATGCAGTGATCCCAAAGTCCATATTCCCGAAGCTTTTTTTCTACTTCGCCGCGCATACTTCCGTCACCCACATAGATTAGTCCGGCATCCGGATCTTTTTTATGGAGTTCGTGGAAAATTTCAACGATGAATAACGGATTTTTCTGTTCTTCCATTCTCCCAACCGTACCGTATAGCGGAACGCCCGTCGGAATTTTCATTTCTTCCCGGATCGCGCGCCGTTTTTCCGGCTGAAACCGGAAGCGTTCCGGATCGATCGCATTGTGTACGATTTCAAAGTTTGCATCTTTTCCAAACATATATGTTCCGGCCAGTTCGGAGCACGCAAAAAGTGTTTCGGTATATCGCTTGATCGTTTTCTGATGGGATCGGTGCAGATATTTCCGGATCCCAAAAATATCCCATCCGGAATCATCCGAATTGTGGGAATGCGCAAGGATCCGCCTGATCCCGTTCTTTTTTGCATAAGTCAGATCGTCAATATTTGCAAGGGAAAGCAGATTGCAGTAGATTCCATCATATCTGCCGTTCACATTCCTGAAAAATCTTCGGTATTCGATCTGATGCCGGAGCGGATGTTTTCTTCTTCCGGGAAGCCGGATGATCTCCGATCCCATCTCCCGCAGCTTCTCTTCGTAAGCGATCGGCTCCTCAAAGTTTACAAGGTAGTCAAATCGGACTTTTTCCGGGTCTAAATGCCTTACAAGGTTCATAATGTAAGCTTCCACTCCACCCGGATTCGGTGTCATTCCTGTCATCAGGTAGCGCTTTGCTGCCATCCTAATTTCCTCCCCTCAAAACTCTTTTTGCAGTCTTTCTCGTCTCTGCAAAAAGACTGACCACCCATTTGCTCCTGCTTCCAAGAAAGAAATGGTACAGTCTCATATCCGGACTTTTCGATCGTTCTTCTCTCAGCGTTTTTACAAAAATGTCCCGTTTCAGGAGCTCTGCCGCATATTTTTTTCGTTCGTGAAACGTAAATCGTTCCAGATAGTTCATGCAGTCTTTATAATAAACCTTCCACAACCGTTCCCTTGTCTGCAGATAAATCCCTTTTTCTTTCACAAGCGTTTCTGCTGAACGCAGCATTTTTTCGCTGAGTTCCAGACGGCTTTTTCCGTCATCTTTTGTGAGACTTCCGGAGTCTGCCCTCTGATTGTAGACATAGAGTGCGTGATCTTCCACTGCGATCTTTCCGCAGCTTTTAAGAAATTCCAGGTTAAACAGCGCATCTTCTCCCAGGTCCAGATCTTCACAGAATACCGGCTGCTGTTTTGTGACTGCGCTTTTTCGATATATTTTTGCCCACACACTTGTCAGGAGTGTTGTCTCATAAAGTCTTCCGAACTGTTTCCCCATCTGTTCCGCATTGCAGAGATCCCCGCACTCCGGAAGGACTTCATATTGTGATACAAGGTGCTCATTTCTGTAAAACACGCGTTGGAAGCCGCACAGAACCAGATCAATGCCGTCTGCGATATGACCAGCAAGACGTTCGCAGGCATCTTCCATGATCGCATCGTCTGCATCTACAAACATGAGGAATTCTCCCGAAGCTTCTTCGATCCCATGGTTTCTCGCCGCCGAGACGCCTTGATTTTCCTGTTCCCGATACCGGATCCTGGAATCCTGTTTTGCATATGCGCGGCAGATCTCTTCCGACCGGTCATCGGATCCGTCGTTCACCAGGATGATCTCGATATTCTGATAGGATTGCCGCACCATACTTTCTATACAGGTTCCAATATATTTTTCAGCGTTATACACCGGAACAATGATACTGATTTTTTCCATCTCTCTCTTTATTTCCCCCGATACACCACAGGGGCACTGTGAGCCGTTTTCCGTCCACATGCCCCTGTCTGTAGTTTCTTATTTACGAAGCGTTCTATATCCTCATAATTGTCTAATCGACGATATTCTTCTTTCAGTCACCGGCAGCTATGTTCACTTTCTTGATTTTCCATGAGGATCCAACATCTTAACAATCACAATTTTCCCGCTGATGTTTTCCCGGTTTCCCTACTGTTTCTTTCTCAGTTTTTTCTCATATAAGAACCGCCGCAGCGAATTCGGCATCAGACTCACCAGAACCCGAACGATCGTCATCGGCAGGAACTCTCCGAAGGTGATGACCTGGTTCCGGTACATTTTTACGCGGAAATCGATCACACACTTCGCATACCGAAGCCCGCCGCGCCGCTGGTGCATTCCGTCGACCCGCATGTAAAGCAGCGTGTCCGGCAGGTTTGCAAATTGTGCATGGTTCCGGTACATCCGCACCCAGAGGTCATAGTCCTCGAAATACGGACATGGCTGGTACCCGCCGGATAGTTCCACATTTGCTTTCCGAAACATGACACACGGATGGTTGAGCGGGTTTCTCTGTTTGATATAGGCAGCTATCTCTTTCTGTGTTTCCGGCACGGTCTTATAGGAGATCACCGCTGTTTCCGCCGTTTTTCCATCGAGCGCGTCTCCCTGAAACTCCGCGATCGTTCCGCTCAACGCGTCAACTTCCGGATGCTGTTCCAGAAATTTCAACTGTTTTTCGCATCGGTCCGGCGCCGAAAGATCATCCGTATCCATCCGTGCGATCCATTCGCAGGAGCAGTGCTTGAGTCCTTCGTTCAGCGCTTTCCCGAGACCGCCGTTTTCCGGAAGGCGGACTACGCGAAAGATCACTTTCTGGTTGCTATTTTCCTGTCTCTGACTTTCCTGAGGATTTTTCCCCTGTATCTTGCCTTTCTGACAAGTATCTCCTTGCTGATCATTTTCCGATCGGCCATTTCCCTGCAAACCGCTTTCCCGCAAATCCAGGATTTTCTCTGTATTTTTCGAGAATCGGCTCTCATACTCCTCGATCACTCTGTCCAATGCCTCTGTCAGCGGTCCATCACAGACCAGCACCACCTCTTCCGGCGGCACCGTCTGCCCCAGAACACTCTCCACCGCTGCCCGGAGATATTCCGGATTTTCTTTTTGATATACCGACATCAAAACTGAATATGCTTGTTTCACGATACTGGGCCACCTGATAATGTTTTTTCTATGTAATTTCCAAATTGTTCTTTTGTGTATGTGTGTACTTCGCGGAAATACAAATGCTGATATCGTTCCAGATCAAACAGGATCAGCTCCTGATTTCCCTTTCCAAGAAAATATCTGCTGATTTCAGTGCGGGATGGGGCATCTGCGTTCGTCTGCTTCTTATACTGATTTGGAAGCGGATTCTTTTCTTCATTATACACCACAATAAAATCTACATATTCTCTGGTATAGGATATGGTCTTCTGTGTAAAATCGCAAAATAATAACAAGCTGTCACGGATTTTATCTTTTACATTCCGGTTATTCACTTTTCCATTTTTAAATTCTACAAAGGCCAGTCCTGTATCTGTCTGAAGGAGCGCATCCGCAGAGGCAGCACATTCTTCTGAAAGTCTCAGATCATTCGTGTATTTTGTCTTAAATTTATCAAAATTTACAGCTTCTATCTGAGACTCCGTCATAAATTTGATGGTACTGCCATCGCTGTTGTCTCCCGAACATTCTTTTAACGTAGATTTATGATCAGCAAACAGGGCATAAATGCCGGAATCATTCATAGCGATACCTCTGATTTTCCAACTCCTGCAGTGGTCGTGCAAGTTTCCTGTAAATTTTCTCAATATTATCTGATACATCTTCAATCTCAGATGTCTTGCCTGTGCTCTGCATCAGATAATACTTACATTTGTCTGTGACCTGGTATTTCGCAGCATACACCTCGATCGCATTCAGGAAATATGGGCTGTGTGTGTTTAAAAGAATGTGAAGTCCAAATTCTTTGTGCAGAAGAACGATCAGTTCCGCAAATACCAGCTGCCATTCCGGATGAAGGTGGATTTCCGGTTCATCCAGAATGATCGTTCCATTCATCTCGATACAGCCATTGGTCAGAAGTCTTTTTAAAATAGCAAAGGTTTTAAGACCTGTTGACATATTTCTGACTTCCAGACGTTGGTTTCCAATGTGATATCCTACGGAATCATGTTTTTCATCCACAACATCGCCTTCACAGACTGTTGATATTGTCTGGTAGATTTGTTCAAGCTTTTTGTTCGCCACAATTTCATCAACGACATTATGCTTGTCCGAAACAGAAGTCAGACATTTTTCCAGATGCGCCCTGTGGTCCAGATAATTCTGCATTCGCGTCCAGTTTCGTGATTCAGATCCTGTAAGTTCATCCAGCACAAACGGATCATCCATGTAGATTGTTTCTGTTCCCAGTCTGATCGGATTTCTCAAATCTGCGATTTTATTGTTCAGGAACTTTACTTCCACATTTTCATTCTGAATCACAAGCCGGATTAAGCTTTCTGCTTCATAGAAGACATTTCCGATCTGTCCACGAAATTCTGCATCCATATTCTTTTGTAAAACAGTTTTTAATATCTCTTCGTCTGGTATCAACAAGCTCCTTGCAATCCGTTCCGCGCAGCCATCGATTGCATCCTGCGAAAGAGTATTTGATTTTTTCTTGTTATATTCTGAAATGATATCCGAAATTTTTTTCCGGAGTTCCTCTTCTGATTTCTTTTGTTTCACAAGAGAGATAATTTCTTTTGTTAATTCGCTATAATCAGTGAGAAAGAACCATCCTGACCTGAAGTCCTTGGACACTGCAAAAAGCTGATTATCAATACTGTTCGCTCTTTCCGACATGATTTTTCTATCAATATTGTAGAAGCTGTTAAACACGGAAAAGAGTGCTTTTCCAACGGTACTTTTACCCGTATCGTTTTCTCCCGCGATGACCGTAATTCCATTGATCTCCACGGCAGCATTCTGCACTTTTCCAACATTTTTCAATACCAGTTTCATAGATTCCTCCTGATTTGAAATCATGCTTTCCATCACTTATATGCTACCAAGGGCAAAAACTTTTGACCCCAACATCATTATATGTGTCCTACCGTTTTTCATACGTCTCCGGTGTATAATGGATCACTCTCGTACCGCTGTTCTCAAACTCAAACGGCACATATAAGAGTTCTTCCATCGCCTTGTGGACCTGTTCCTGTTTATCCGGCTCAACGTAGAATAAGAGGAATCCGCCGCCGCCGGCTCCAAGAAGCTTTCCGCCGAGCGCACCGGCCTCGATTCCTTTCGCGTAGAGTCCGTCGATGGAATCCGTGGAGATCCGGTTGGAAATTCCGCGTTTCAGTTTCCAGGTATAGTCGAGAAGTCGGCCGAATTCGTTGAGGTCCGTCTTGGAAGTCAGAACTTTCTCCGCGTCATCGACGAGAGACAGCATCTCAAGGAGCTGTGCCTGTTTATCGACAAGCGCTTTCTCCGTTGTCTGCTGGATATCGGAGGAAAATCTCGAAAATCCGGTAAAGAAGAGCATCAGGTTATTGTTTAACTGTGCCTTCCGCTCCGGGGAGATGATCACCGGATTTACCTCGTATCCGTCTGCATTGAAGTTGATCCTGTTTAATCCACCGAATGCCGCCGCGATCTGGTCCTGAACGCCACCGCTCTCGTTGCAGAGGACACGTTCTAAGTAGATCGCATCATCTGCGAGTTTTCTCTTATCCGCATATTTTCCTTTTAATGCATAGAATGCGTTTAACATGCCGACTGCGAAGGAACTGCTCGTTCCGAGTCCGGATCTCGCCGGAAGGTCTGCCTCGTAAGTCAGGCGGATTTCCTGCATATCCAGATACTTCATCGCCTCGCGGATCGCCGGGTGGTTGATGTCGTTGACATCTGTCACGCGCTCGATCTTTGAGTAGGAAAGCTCGGTCGAATAGTCAAAAAAGCGCGGAAGATGACGCACATTTACATAGCAATATTTATCAAATGTCGTGGAAATGACGGCTCCGCCGTGTTCCTTATAAAAGTCTGGGAAATCCGTTCCGCCGCCGAAAAAAGACATGCGGAAAGGGGTCTGTGTAATGATCATGGTTTTTCTGTTCTCCTGTGATTTACTCTATCAATCGTTTACTCTCTGGCTGCTCGCATTGCCTCTGTCCATCAAAATTTATGGCAAACAAGCCAGTACCCTCGCTGCGATGCTGATATCTCTTGTCCATTTAATTTTACGCAGCTATATATCATTTATTTCTGACGTTTTCACTCAGCAATTCCTAACATTTAACTGTTCTCTTCTGCTGAGTTTTCATATTTTATCTTAACGATCTTCGCTTTTCAAGATCTTCTCCACCGCATCCAGCAGATTTTCACACACCAGATCCGGCTTCACGTCGTATTTCTTATCCTTCCCGGCTTCCCCGGTCAGCACAAGCGCTGTCCGCATTCCCGCATTCACGCCTGTCTGGATGTCCATCGTCGTATCCCCGATCATCCAGGATTCCTTGAGGTCAATGTTGAACCGCTCCGCCGCCTTCTCGATCATCCCGGTCTTCGGCTTTCTGCACTCGCACGGGATCTTATAAGCCGGATTCTCCTCCGGGTATCCTTTGTCCGGATGGTGCGGACAGAAGAAAACATCGTCTAAGAACACGCCCTCTTTTCCGAGCAGTGTCTCCATCTTTTTATGGATATTCTCCACGTCCTCAATTCCGCAGAGACCTCTTGCAACAACCGGTTGATTCGTAATCACGATCCCAAGTCTTCCGGACTGGTTGATCTTCCGGATCGCATCGACCGCACAGTCTTCCAGAACGAAGTCATCCTCTTTGTATACAAGTCCCTTATACTGGTTGATCGTACCGTCACGATCCATAAAGATACAGCGCTGCTTATTTTTCAGGCATTTATCCGCGATCACGCCTCGCGCGATATCCGCCAGTGTCTGCTCTACACGGTCAACCGTACCAACATCCTTCACATACTCCGGGGAGCAATAGCCGTAGATCGGCTCTCCCGCGTCCAGCATTCCTTTGATCACATCGTTCTCCAGATTCCTTTTCACCGGCTCCGGCACGTAATCGCAGATCTTCTTTTCAAACACAAAAATTCCTGCGTTGACGCAGTTCTTATACCAGTAATCGCGGACATTGTGCTTCGAGTCGAATGCCGTTACCTTATCATTCGCATCCAGGACAAGAAGATCCGAGTCAAACGGATGTCCGTTCGGATGAACAAATAATGTGGCAACTGCGCCTTTTTCCTCATGGAACCGGATCATGCGCTGAAAATCAATATCGAAGAACAGATCCCCGGACATCATCACAAACCGGTCCCCGTGGATCATGTCTTTCAGATAATAAAAGGATCCCGCAGTCCCGAGCGGTTCCGTCTCCTCAAAATACCGGATGGAAACGCCAAACTGCTCTCCATCGCCAAAATATTCCTTAATTTTATTTCCGAGATGTCCGATCACCATGATCAGATCCGTGATCCCGTTCTCTTTCATTCTTTCGACCTGCCATAAAAGCAGCGGTTTTCCGGCAACCGGGACCATCGGCTTCGGGATCTCATCCTTTGTGAGCGCCGCCAGTCTCGTTCCCTTTCCGCCGGCCATGATGACTGCCTGCATTGTTCGTTCCTCCCTGTGTTTGTCTCTGCTTTGATTTTCCTGTTATTCAGCTTTTTCTTCCGCTTTGTCGGCCGTTTTCTTTCTTCCAACTCCCATCGCAAGAAGCTGTAAGATGATCGGCATTGCGATCGGCAGGTTGATATTGACAACCGCCTGGAGCGCATACGCGAGAACTGCCATCATGACTGCTGCCACGATCGGCTGCTCCTTGATCTTCTTCGCCATCGCAACGATCGAAGAAACCATAAATACAAGGTAAGACGCCATTCCGACGAAACCTGTCGTTACCAGATAATGTAAATACTCATTATGTGCACTGTCGAAGATCACCATACGTCCGTTCTGCATTTCGCCCGGATAATAATACTGCATGATCAGCGCAAACGTATCCGGTCCATATCCGAAGATCTTCTGGAGAAGATTCAGCTTCTTTGTATAGATCTCCATCGCTCGCTTCCACACATATCCACGCTGGGTTCCCCACTCATCATTGAATACAACGTAGGAGCTGAGCGCGCCATACTTATCTGCATGACCTCCAAGGTTCGCATCATAAAGAACGAAAAGAACCGCAAGGCAGACAACCGCGATCACACCGATCCAGATATAGACTGCGATCTTATTCATAGAATCATCCGTTGTCCTGTTCATCAGGGCCTGTGGTTTTCTGTTCATAAAGATAAGTACCACAGCGATCACCCAGAGAAGCACTACAAGTACCGGAAGGAGCTTCGTCCCCGCGATCAGATTAAACGCACTGTCGATCCCGAGAACGGATGCCGCATACGCCTTATTGATCCCGTTGATGCAGAGGATCACCGTAAAGAATGTCGCCAGGGAGATCACATATCTGCGAAGTCCTGTCTTTGTCTGAAACAGCCATAACGGTGCCAGACCGAAGATCGCTGCGAGGGACAGATATGCGTTATCACTGCAGCCCATGATCAGCGCAAAGCTTGTCAGGATCATATTTCCGTAGTACCAGAACATTCTCTTCTGGTTTTTCTCCTGTGTAAACAGGATCATGGAGATTGCTAACAGCGCTGCCACATAGATCGTATAAGTATTGATATTTCCGAATGTGGAGGTGTAGATGGATTTCTGTGTATCCATCATATTTACCTTAAATCCAAGGATATCCATCTGGAAGTAGTCAGTAATTCCAAACACGCATACAAACACGCCGACTGCAAGGAATGCGTCCAGATACCACTGTTTTAACCGGTAAAAACGGGTGACAAGGAAATATGTCATCATGTAGATCGTCATGAGGAATACGCCGTTATAACGTCCGGATGTTCCCCAGAATGCCTCCCATCTCCAGTCCTTGCACAGGATCCAGGAGATCACGTTTGTGAGCCAGAAAACAACCATCGCCCAGTCCCCGATGCTCATGCTCTTTCTCCATGTCTGGAAATTGAACTTCGAGAACCACTCGAGCATCTTTCCGCTCGCGAGGCCATATCCGCCCATGATCACAAGCGCAGCGATCGCAACAGCACTGTAAAACTGATATTTTGTCTCCAGGATATCAAAATAGAAATCGTGGAACACAAGCGGGAGCACGCAGAGTACGATCAGCGTGAACGCCCCCATGATCAAAGCAACATTATCCTGATAGCTGCTTTTCGTATCCTCTTTCTTCTTTATTCTGTTTGCCATGATTTACTTCCTCGTATTATAAAGTAGTAGTGTTTATAGACCCTCTCCAAGGTCTGTATCATGTACCGTCAGAAATACCGTGGATCGTTTTTTCTCTCTTCCACCCGTATGTCATAAAAAATCTATTATATTATAACATCCTTCGACTTTTCCCGCAACTTGCGCCACCGGGAATTTCCTTCCTTTTGTGGGGTTTTTTATGAAATTATTATTAAATAATACAAATACAGCCACAGGCATACCTTTGGACCGGTCTGTCTGTGGCTGTATTGTTTTCATTTTTTCTTCACCCTGCACCGTTTCTTATAAAAAGCAATTCCGTAACAGAGAACTGTTTCGTACTCATCCGCATATTCATCTGCATACATCCGATCATTGATCTGGTCGATCGCGCGGTCACAATCCATTTCCATCCGGTCCGATGTTTTCGAATATTTTGCCTCGAAGATCGCGACACGCCCATTAGTATCGTCGTAGATTACGACATCACTTCTGCCTTCTCCGTGCTCCTTATTGGAGTCCACCGTATAACCGGCTCCTGTAAAGATTCCTGCGAGGAATGTATGGTAAAAGTCTTCTTTGTAATCATGGTAACTGATCGTTTTTCTAAGAAGTTTTGCCATCTCCTCGGTAATAATCTCCGCATTTCCAGACCAGACTGCCTCAAATAATCTGCTGCGATTCCAGATTTTTGCAGAATCAGCAAACCATTTTTTCACAGTTGTCTCAAAGATTTCCCTGATCTCCTCATTCGGGATTACAAGCGCAACTGTTCCTTCCGGAGGTTCCCCATTGTAGTTCTGATCGCGCGCTCTCGTCAGATATCCGGTCAGGTACAGAATACTCCAGAGATTCTCTTCCGAAGGATGCAGATAATCATATGTCAAATTTTCATCAATATGCTGAATGATCGCTCCACCGGAAAGCAATGTTTCCAGCTTTTTCGTGATATTGCTGCCTGCATAATCAATAAATGACCGTATGATCGCATTGTCACTGGTGTTCTTCCAGTAGCTCGCCGGTTTTGCTTTCGGATTATGCTGCAGCTCCAGAATATAGTTCATAACATCCCATGGACAATAAACGTCAAAATTTCCAAAATGATATCCATCGTACCATTTTTTCACACTTTCCGAATGTTCTTCTGCCCCAGCATCTTCAAGGATCCTGTCCACCTCATCCTGCACAAATCCGAAATATTCATTCAGGCGTGAGTCGGTGATCGTGTCCGAAACGAAATTATTGGTCCCCGTAAAGATACTTTCCTTTGCGATCTTCAGGCATCCCGTGATCACAGCAAACCGGATCGCCTGGTTATCTTTTAACGCCTGCAAAAGTCCTTTCATGACATCCAGCATTTCTCTATAGTAACCATTGCTGTTTGCCTTTGCCACCGGAACATCATATTCATCCATCAGAAGGATGACTTTTTCATCATAATGTCTGACGAGCAGCCGGGAAAGAAACTGAATAGAGCGCAGGATATCCGTTTTTTCCGCCTTCCGGTTCCGGATCTGCTGAAAATAGAATTTATCCTGTGTGCTTAATACCGGACTATCCAGAAGATATTCATGTTCCCGGTAAAGAGAGCTGATCTCATAAACAAGCTGCTGATAGGCGCTTGGGAAATCCAGCCCTTCTACATTTTTGAGTGAAAGAAAGATCACTGGATACTTATTCATCCACGCGTTGCAGAGTTCTTTGTTTTTTGCAATCTCAAGTCCCTGAAACATCTCTTCGCTGTTCTTGCGAATATCAAAGAAATTTTCCAACATGCTCATCCCCAGCGTTTTTCCAAATCGCCGCGGTCTTGTGATCAGCGTCACCTTCGTCCCGGTCGTCTTGAGAAGTTCAGCGATCAAAGCTGTTTTATCAATATAGTAATACCCGTTTCTGCGGATTTCCGCAAAATCCGAAACCCCGACAGGAATATTCATACTTATCATTTTCGTCGCTCCTCTCCCGATTTTCCCAACTTTTTTGTTGACCTTATGATCTGTTAAGCTCAGAGTCTGTTGCCCTCATGATACCATGTTTTTCATGACCATACAAGAAAAATCAGACATGCTTTCTTTGCCGGTTTTCTCCTCTTCCCAGCCTTTTTCCATCTTGTGATAATTTTACTTATCGGAAGTATAATGACTTCGTAATGCAATTAGGAATTTCAAAAAGCGTTTCAAAAAAACAAAAGGAGAGTGCATTAATTATGAGAAAGCAGACTAAAATTGCTGCAGTCGTATCCGCAGCAGCTCTGTTAGCATTAGGCGCTTCCATGACATCTTTCGCAGCTTCCAAGGGAACCTGGATGATGGTTGATGGCGAGTGGTATTGCTACGACAAAAACGGTGACGCATATGAGAACGTATTCTGCTCCAGCAATGGTAAAGAATACTATGTAGGTGAGGATGGACAGCTTGTTCGTTCTGCATGGGTTGAATACGATAGTTCCTACTATTTCGTAAACAGCAGCGGTGCTAAGATCACAAACGACTGGAGATTAACAACTCCGTACGATGATGAGAGCGCTGATGAGGAGTGGTACTACTTCAAATCCAATGGTAAGAGAGCTGAAGGCGAAAAGGTTACTTACAAAGGAAAAACATACTACTTCGATACAGACGGAAAGATGCTCACAGGTTGGGTAACAACAACAAGTGACAAGAAAGAAAACGTTAACGAAGCAACAGACTTCGAAGATGGTCATACATTCTACTGTGACGAGACAGGTGCTCGTGTAGAGGGTGCATGGATTAAGGATACAGCTCCGGGCGTATCTGATGACGATGCTGATGAGGATGAGTACTGGTACTACTTAAAGAAAGCTACCGGTAAGCCGGCAACAGGCAAACAGTCCAACATCAACGGTCAGATTTACCTCTTCAACAAATACGGCCAGATGCAGTATGGTTGGGTAGCAGAGGCAACTGATTCTGACGTTAAGTTCCTTCGTCTTGACGAGGATGACAACGAGATCGCTATGGAAGAAGCAACAGGCAAAGTTTACTACTGTGGCGATGAGGATGACGGACACGCTAAGAAGAATAAGTGGACAAAGACATGGCTTCCGGATAACACATCTGAAGAGGATGATGACAAAGAGTGGTTCTGGTTCGATAAGGACGGTGTACTCTTCAGAAGCGGAGAAAACAAAGGTTCTGCAACAGCATCTGACGCTTGGAAGTACAAACTTGATGAGGGTACTCTTAAGAAAGACGCTAATGAATCCACAGGTGTTATCTCCAAGAAGAAAGTTAACTCCAAGGATTACTGGTTCACAAAAGATGGCGTAATGCTTTCTAAGTTCTACTTAATCAACGATGCTATGTACTACTTCGGTGGATCCGATGATGGTTCCATGAAGACTGGCTCTCAGTCCATTAAGGACAATACTGGTGATACTTATAAGTTCTACTTCTATACAAAAGATCAGGCTGCATCCTACAAGACTCCGGATGGTAATCACGGTCTTAGCAAGGGCGCTGGTGTAGTTGGTAACCAGGGTAACAAGCTTTACTGGTATGGTCTCCAGATTCAGGCTGATGATTACAAGTATCAGGTAGCTACAATTAAGATTAATGGTACTGATTACAGCTTCATCGTTAACTCCAATGGTACAATCCAGCACTCTGCAAATACAGAGTATAAGGAAGACGGCGATGTATTAGTTAAGACTGGCGCTTATACTCAGAAAGACAAAGATGGTAAGGACGTTGTTATTCCGACAACATTCGTAAAAGATGGTCAGGCTAAATATGCTATCGAAGATACAAAGACTATCAAGAAAGATGTTATCGATGTAAATCTTGGAAACTTCTTCCAGTAATATATTCAATAATATCTTGAATTAGAAATTCTAATTGCAAAACGATTTCAGGCAGGGATTATTTCCCTGCCTGATTTTGCTATATGAGTGCTAATTACACAATTCAAGCGAAAATTTTTCTCCATTTGTTTATGTTTATACAAAAATTACGCAAAAAATGGGCAGGAATCACTTCCTGCCCATCATGTTTGCAATTAGAATTTCTAATTTTAATCAATCGCTTGGATTACTTACCCTGAACGAAACCACTCATATCAATGTCAGCAACATTCTTAGATACAGTATCCCAGTTGTTAGCTTCATTGCTGATTGCATACTTGAACTGACCGTTTTCTACAAACTTAGTCTCTGTAGCTTTTCCAGATGCATTCTTAATACCTGTTGCGATTAATACATCGCCATCCTCTTTATACTCAGTGCTCTTGGAGTGCTGAATTGTTCCATTGGAGTTAACGATGAAGCTGTAATCTACGCCATCTTTTGCGATTGTAGCTAACTGATATTTGTAATCATCAGCCTGAATAAGCATACCATAGTAGTAAAGCTTGTTGCTCTGGTTACCTACTACACCGGCACCCTTCTTGTATCCATAAGTATCTTTTGTATAGAAGTAGAACTTATAGGAATCACCAGTGTTGTCTTTTACTGTCTGAGAACCAGTCTTCATGGAACCGTCATCAGATCCACCGAAGTAGTACATATTGTCATCAATCATGTAGAACTTAGCAAGCATAACACCATCCGGTCTGAACCAGTAATCCTTGGAGTTAACTTTCTTCTTCTCTACGCCAGTAATGCTACCGCCATCATAAACGAGGTCACCCTCTTCGAGTTTATACTTCTGAGCTTTAACAGTAGCGTCAGAACCAGATGCTCTGTAGAGTTTACCGTTCTTGTCAAACCAGAACCACTCTTTATCATCTTCCTCTTCTTCTGTATCGCTCGGAAGCCATGTCTTTAACCATTTATTCTTCTTTGCGTGTCCGTCATCCTCATCACCACAGTAGTAAACTTCGCTGTCTGCATACTCGCTTAAGAGGATCATATCCTGCTCTTCGTCTTCCTTATCTAACTGAACAAAGTTCTTTGTGGAAGAATCAGAACGAGCTACCCAACCATACTGCATCTGACCTTCCTCGTTGAAGAGGTAAATCTGACCATTGATATTGGACTGCTTGCCTGTTGCCGGCTTACCGGTAGCTTTCTTTAAGTAGTACCAGTACTCATCTGCATCTGCATCGTCATCATCTGTGCCCGGCTCTGTGTCTTTAACCCAAGCACCCTCTACACGAGCACCTGTCTCGTCGCAGTAGAATGTGTGGTCTTTCTCATAACCGGTAGCTTCGTTAACGGATGTTGCGCCGTCACCAGTTGTTACCCAGCCTGTGAGCATCTTTCCATCTGTATCGAAGTAATATGTTTTTCCTTTGTAAGTGATCTTCTCGTTCTCAGCTCTCTTACCATTGGACTTGAAGTAGTACCACTCCTCATCAGCTGTGTCATCATCATACGGAGTTGTTAATCTCCAGTCGTTTGTGATCTTTGCACCGCTGCTGTTTACGAAGTAGTAAGAACCATCGTAATCAACCCACTCAGAACGAACGAGCTGTCCGTCGTCTCCTACGTAGTACTCTTTACCATTGCTGGAGCAGAATACGTTTGTATATGCGTCACCGTTTTTGTCGTAGCAATACCACTCGCCATCAACCATCATCCAGGTTCCCTTGGAAGCTGCGAAAGATGTCATGGAAGCGCCTAATGCTAACAGAGCTGCTGCGGATACTACTGCAGCGATTTTAGTCTGCTTTCTCATAATTAATGCACTCTCCTTTTGTTTTTTTGAAACGCTTTTTGAAATTCCTAATTGCATTACGAAGCCATTATACTTCCGATAAGTAAAATTATCAATAGTTTTTTTACAAAAAATGAAGAATTTTTAATAAAGGGAACTATCTTACTTCGCTTCCAGAAATACTCTGTACCTCGAATACACTGGTATTATAGTATATTTTCTTAAGAATTTCCATACCTTTTTTGTTTTTATTTTCTTACGAAATTCTTACGCGAATGGCAATTTTGGCTGTTTTTGTATAGATATTAGTACAATCTACCCATTTTGCCACTTTGTGGCAGCTTTGTGGCAGGAGTGTGCCATTACGGTGCGTTCATTTATCTGCATTTTTATCGTGCTTTGAACGTGATATTTCCATGTTCAAAATATTATCTTGTATTATCAGAAGTACGTGATATAATGTTCATATGCATCTATTATTTTTTGTTTTTTGAACATGTTCATTTTATCAGTTTCTTCCTTATTATTAAACAGCAATAATAAGTGACGGAATCACCTTTGATTCGGAGGATTGCTATGGATCGTTTGGGATTACTCTGCAGAAATATTTATGAAAACAACAAGATGACACAGCGGGAGCTTGCGGCGGCGATGAATCTTTCTCTCGGGACCTGCAACCATCTCGTAAAGGAAGGTCTGGACCGGGAGCTTTTTACCTTTGATCCAGCAGACGGATCTTATTCCCTGTTAAAGGGCGGCGTGGAGCTTTTAAGAAATTACCGGATGGACAGCGCCGTGATCCTTGCGGCGGGATTCGGATCAAGATTTGTGCCGCTGACGTTTGAGACACCGAAGGGACTTCTTGAGGTCTACGGCGAGCGCATGATCGAGCGCCAGATCAAACAGCTCCACGAGGCCGGTGTCACGGATATCACGATCGTTGTCGGTTATTTAAAGGAGAAGTTCGAATACCTGATCGATAAGTTCGGCGTGAAGCTCCTCTATAACCCGGAATACCACAACAAGAATACGCTTACGACACTCTACCGCGCCCGGGAGTGTTTTATCGGAAGGAACACCTATCTCCTCTCTTCCGACAACTGGATGCGCAGCAATATGTATCACACCTACGAGTGCGGTGCGTGGTACTCTTCTGTATTTATGAAGGGAGAAACTTCCGAGTGGTGCCTTGAGACGAGCAAAAAGGGACTTCTCACCGGTGTCAAGGTTGGCGGTGAGGACTCCTGGGTCATGTACGGACCGGTGTTCTTCTCGAAGGAGTTCTCGGAAAAATTCTTCCCGATCCTTGAGGAATACTATCATACCCCCGGAACAGAGCAGATGTACTGGGAACAGGTTCTCGCGGATCTCTTAAACGGTGAGGTCGACAGCCATCTTCCGGGCAAACACCATTTCCCGATGCCAGAAATGTACATCAATAAACAGCCGGAGAATCAGGTTTATGAATTCGAGAATCTGGAAGAGCTCCGCCTGTTCGATGAGCGCTACCAGAACCACTCCGACAATATTGCTATGGAGCTGATCTCCAAAGTGCTCCAGGTTCCGGAGTCCGAGATCACAGGAATCAAGTGTCTAAAGACGGGCATGACGAATAAATCGTTCCTTTTTAGGGTCCATGACAAATCCTATATCTGCCGGATCCCGGGACCGGGGACGGAGCTTCTGATCAACCGGAAGCAGGAAAAGGCGGTCTATGACGCGGTAAAGGATTACGGGATCACCGAGCATGTTGTATACATGAACGGGGAGACCGGTTATAAGATCTCCGAATATTATGAGGGGGCCCGCAACAGCGATCCGCGCAACTGGGACGATGTGGCGCGGTGCATGGCGCTTGTGGAGAAGCTTCATGGTTCCAAGCTCCATGTGGACCATTCTTTTGATATCCGGGAGCGGATCACCTTCTATGAGGCATTGTGCCGCGGATACGAGAAGAAGCTTTTTGAGGATTATCCGGAAGTAAAGTCCCATATGACGACACTGCTTGACCGTCTCGACCGTCTGAATCGTCCGAAGGTCCTGTCCCATATCGACAGTGTCTGCGATAATTTCCTGTTCCTGCCGGATGGAGATCTCCGCCTGATCGACTGGGAATATTCCGGTATGTGCGATCCGCTGATCGATGTGAGTATGTGCGCGATCTATTCTTATTATAATGATCTTGAGGTCGAGAAGCTGATCTCAACATACCTGCACAGGGAACCGACGGCCGAGGAGCGATTCGTTTACTACGCTTATATCGCACTCGGCGGATTCTTGTGGTGTTTGTGGGCGGTGTATAAGAGCAGTGTTGGCGAGGAGTTTGGCGATTATACGATCGTGATGTACCGGTATGCGAAGCGCTTTTATAAGAAGATCATCACCGCACCGGAATTTCTTGGAATCGGAGACGGCGGGACACTGAGATAACCGTACTGACGGTCTGCGGCTTTTCTGGTGCGGCAGTCAGACGAACGCAGGTCAGGGAACTGGTCCGGAAAAGCCGAAGAATCGCCGCATTTTCAATCGAATTTTCGCAAGACGTATCTGTAATTTTATGCTATACTGAAAATACGCAGATAACGTCCATAGAGTCCCGGGGTGGAGCTGTGACAGGAATACAGTTATCCCGGGATCCTTTTTATAGCTGATCGACAGTTTCGGAAGTACAGCGCTGCCTGGTACCGGCAGTTACATCCGGCATCAGGTCTGTCAGCTTGCAAGATAAGAATTTTAATGTACAACTTTTAAAGGGGGATTTCCATGAGACAAAAGAAACGGGCGGCGGCGCTTCTTTTAAGTGCCGCCATGGCTTTTTCCGCAGTATCACCGGCGCTCCCGGCCTGGGCGGCCGCCTGGCAGAAGAACACGTCCGGCTCCTATATCGGAAGCGACGGTTCCGTGCTCACCGGGATCCTGTCGCGGGGCGTCGATGTTTCCCAGTGGCAGCAAAATATCAACTGGTCCGCAGTTGCCGCTGATGATATCCAGTTTGCGATGATCGGTACCCGGTATAACAATGCGGTGGATCCGTATTTTGATACGAATGTGCGCGGGGCAGCGGCGGCGGGGCTCCGCGTCGGTGTTTACCTTTATTCTTACGCAACGACTACGGCGATGGCGGAGTCCGACGCAGATTTTGTCCTGAATCTCATCAAGGATTATCCGATCTCCTATCCGGTGGTCCTCGATGTGGAAGCGCAGGAAATGAACGGGCTGACGCCGTCCCAGATCGCGGATATCATAAACGCGTTCTGTAAGAAGGTTGAGACAGCCGGATATTATCCGATAGTGTATACGAACGACTACTGGATCAGCAATAAGATCGATATGACGAAGGTCCACTATGATGTCTGGATCGCCCGCTATGACGCGAAGCCGGCTTATCAGGGTGCTGCTCTCTGGCAGGCATCAAATCAGGGTACCGTAAACGGCATCAACGGAAACGTGGATATCAACTTTACCTTTAAGGATCTGAGCGGCAAGCTTCCGGCGAACCGCTGGCGGCTTATCGGGGACAAGTGGTATTATTACAAAAACTATGTAAAGCAGACCGGTTGGATCAACGATGGTCAGAGCTGGTATTATCTGAACGCGGACGGAACCCAGTTTAAGGGCTGGCTGCTCCTTGACAACCAGTATTATTATCTTCTCCCGACTACCGGTCAGATGAAAACCGGATGGCTGAAGGCGGAGGATGCGTGGTATTACTTAAACTCCGACGGCACGATGGCGAAGGACTGGATCCAGGTCGACGGAACGTACTATTATCTGTTGAACGGCGCGATGGTGACCGGATGGCTGCGGATTGGAAACGATTATTACTATATGCGCGGCAACGGCTCTATGGTGACCGGTTGGCGGAAGATGGACGGGAAGTATTACTACTTTAACGGCAATGGAAAACTTGTCCGCGGATGGGCGGATATCGATGGAAAGCGGTATTTCCTCCAGCAGGATGGAACGATGCTGACGGGTTGGCAGACGATCGACGGCCTGCTGTACTACTTTGACGCAAGCGGCGCGATGGCGGCCGGGTGGACGAAGCTTGACGGTTACTGGTATTACTTCAATAATGAAGGAAAGCTGATGACCGGATGGATGCAGCTTGACGGAAAGTTCTACTATCTCCACACCGACGGGCGGATGGTCATCGGATGGCAGAGTGACGGAACGAACAAGTATTATATGGACACCGTATCCGGTGTGATGGCTGTGGGCTGGAAGCAGATCGACAAGAGCTGGTATTATTTCAATCAGGCCGGACATATGATCACGGGATGGCTGAATGACGGCGGAAAATATTATTATCTGAATCCGGCAGATGGAAAGATGATCGCCAACGGATCGTTTGTTGTAAATAATGTAAACTATACCTTCAATCAGAGCGGTGTGTGCCTGAGCGAGACATCCGCGATCGACGGTGGTTCCGCGGGCAGTGTCTATACACCGGGAACAGGCGGAACTGTGGCAAACGGAAATTATATGGGTACTCCGGCGGCGGGGAATGCGCAGAACGGGATTACTACGGGTAATAGCGGAAGCGGAAATGCTGCGGCCGGATCCGCGCCGGGTGGTTCGACGACCACTGCGACCGGAGCCACGACTGCCGGATCTTCCCAGACGAATACGGGTATGTCGGCTGGGAATTACCAGACAGGCGGACCGGGAACTTCAAACAGTACATCTACTTCCACTTCCAACAGCGGAACAAGTACTTCCGGCAGTTACCAGACCGGCGGTCCGGGATACTCCAACAGCAGCAGCTCAGGTTCCGGAATCTCCAGCTCTGGCTCTGCATCAACTACAGCTCCGGGCGGCAATACAGCAGGCAGCAATAACAATTATTATACAGACACCGGCAGCGTGACCGGACCGGGAAGCGCTAATGCGTACTATAACTATGGTTCCGGTTCTTCCAGTACGACTGTGCCGGGAAGTTCAAATTCTTCTTCGTCGTCGAATTTGTCCGAATATCAGACTAGCGGACCGAAGTAAGACTGTAATATCAGACTCTGTGTCAGTAAAAAACACGCCGCCCTGCAGGATCTTCTCCCGCAGGGCGGCGCTTTTATTCTCATACTATGTATTCTTATCTATTCTCTCTTACACCTCAAAAATCATATCCCCATAGCTCGGAATCGGCCAGTATTCCTTATCTACGATCATTTCAAGCTGGTCTGCCGGGTCACGCAGAGCCTGCATCGCCGGGATGATCTCGTCGTAGCAGAAGTGGGCGCGTTTTTCCATGCTGTCGATGTGCTGGTACTCTTCTACGAGATCCTCGAGCTTCGCGCGGGCAATCTTCATGTCGGAGAGGAGGTCGGAAACTTCGATGAGGAGTTCTGTCTGGACGCTGTTGTCAGCTTCCGGGCATGCAGCCTTGACGGCACTCAAGGACTGAGCGAGAACGGTTGTGTAGCGGACAACAGCCGGAATCAGCTGCTTTCCTGCGATATTGATCATCGCCTTCGCCTCGATATTTACGGATTTCGCGTAGGACTCATACTCGATCTCAGCTCTTGCCACCAGCTCTTCCTTCGTGTATACACCAAAGTCACCGAACAGCTTGAACGCTTTCTCGGTAACGAGGGACGGGATCGCGTCTACCATGCACTTTAAGTTCGGAAGTCCACGGCGCTCTGCCTCTTCTACCCACGCCTCGCTGTAGCCGTTGCCGTTGAAGATGATGCGGCGGTGATCAGCGAGAAGCTTCTTGATCATATCATGGACAGCGAGATCGAAATCTTCTGCCTTTTCAAGCTCGTCAGCCGCCTCTTTGAATGCCTCAGCGACGATGGTATTTAATACAACGTTTGCGGAGGAAACAGAGTCGGAGGAGCCGACCATACGGAACTCGAACTTATTTCCGGTGAACGCGAACGGTGATGTACGGTTTCTGTCGGTTGCGTCCTTATCAAAGTCCGGAAGCGTGGTAACACCGGTCTTTAAGGTACCGCCGGTCTTGGAGTGGGTCGCGGAACCTGTGGAGATCAGCTGATCAATAACGTCCTCAAGCTGCTCGCCGACGAAGATGGAGATGATCGCAGGCGGTGCCTCCTGAGCGCCAAGGCGGAAGTCATTTCCCGGAACAGCCGCAGACTGGCGGAGCAGGTCCGCATGGCGGTCAACTGCTTTCATAATGCAGGCAAGAACCAGAAGGAACTGGACATTCTCATGCGGTGTTACACCCGGATCCAGCATGTTGATACCGGTGTCAGAAGCCAGAGACCAGTTGTTATGTTTACCGGAACCGTTGACGCCCTGGAACGGTTTCTCGTGAAGCAGGCACGCCATTCCGTGACGGTTTGCGACCTTTTTCATTGTCTCCATAACGATCTGGTTGTGGTCAACGGCAAGGTTTGCCTTTGTGTAGATCGTTGCCAGCTCGTGCTGTGCCGGAGCGACCTCGTTGTGCTGGGTCTTTGCGGTAACGCCCAGCTTCCAGAGCTCTTCATTTAACTCTTTCATATAGGAACCGATCCGCTCGCGGATAACGCCGTAGTAGTGGTCATCCATCTCCTGGCCCTTAGGCGGCATTGCGCCGAACAGGGTACGTCCGGTGTAGATCAGGTCTTTTCTCTTTAAATATTTGTCGCGGTCGATCAGGAAATACTCCTGCTCCGGTCCTACGGACGGAGTGACACGCTTTACTTCTGTGTGTCCGAAGAGGTGGAAGATTCTTGTCGCCTCTTTATCGATGGCCTGCATAGAACGGAGAAGCGGGGTCTTTTTATCGAGGGCTTCGCCTCTGTAGGAGCAGAACGCGGTCGGGATACAGAGTGTTACGCCGGTTGCGTCTTTCTTTAAGAACGCCGGGGAAGTGCAGTCCCAGGCAGTATATCCGCGGGCCTCGAAGGTCGCGCGCAGGCCGCCGGACGGGAAAGAAGAACCGTCAGTCTCACCCTTGATCAGCTCTTTTCCGGAGAGATCCATTAAGACTTTTCCCTGGGAATCGAAGTTTCCGATAAAGGAGTCATGTTTCTCGGCCGTTACACCTGTAAGTGGCTGGAACCAGTGGGTATAATGGGTCGCGCCGTTGTCGACTGCCCAGTCTTTCATCGCGTGGGCAACCACGTCCGCGATCGTCGGGTCCAGTTCGCTACCATCCTCGATGGTCTGCTTTAATTTCTTGTAGACGCTTTTCGGAAGGCGTTCCTTCATCACGGAGTCGTTAAAGACATTCTCTCCGAAGATTGCCTCCACATTGATAGTTTCGCTCATAGTTTTCCTCCTCAATTCTGTATAATCTGCCCGTTATGGCATGGGGTGAAATCGTACTTAAAAAAATATGAGAATTACCTGTAAATATTCAGCCTGTTCCAATCATGGTCTGCCAGGGTATTTCGGCTGAATTCCAATTTTAGCTTGAAAAAATGTTCTCCCTGATACGAGGGAGAACATTTTTAACTGCATGATAATGCAAGCTAAACGGCTTAGTCAGCTTTGCCGACAGAACCGAATAACTCCATTTTTGTCTTTACGGTCGCTTTGATTGCTTCTGCACCCGGTGCAAGAAGTTTTCTCGGGTCGAATCCCTTTCCTTCGAGATCCTTGCCTGCTTCGATGTACTTTCTTGTAGCGTCTGCGAACGCGAGCTGGCACTCGGTATTAACGTTGATCTTTGCTACGCCGAGGGAGATCGCTTTCTTGATCATATCTTCCGGAATACCGGTACCGCCATGAAGAACGAGCGGCATATCGCCTACAGCCTCTTTGACAGCTGCAAGTGTCTCAAAGCTTAAGCCCTTCCAGTTCGCCGGATATTTTCCGTGGATGTTGCCGATACCTGCTGCTAACATATCAACGCCGAGGTCAGCGATCATCTTGCACTCGTTCGGGTCTGCACACTCGCCCATACCGATAACGCCATCTTCCTCGCCGCCGATCGCTCCAACCTCTGCCTCGAGGGACATTCCCTTTTCACGGCAGATACGGATCAGTTCTTTTGTCTTCTCAACGTTCTCTTCAATCGGGTAGTGAGAACCGTCGAACATGATGGAGGAAAATCCAGCATCGATGCACTTTAAGCATCCCTCGTAAGTACCATGGTCTAAGTGAAGAGCTACCGGAACAGTGATTTTCATCTCTTCCAGCATACCGTTTACCATACCTACTACGGTCTTAAAGCCTGTCATGTATTTTCCTGCGCCCTCTGAAACACCCAGGATAACCGGAGATCTCAGTTCCTCTGCTGTCTGCAGGATCGCTTTTGTCCACTCAAGGTTGTTGATGTTGAAATGTCCTACTGCGTACTTGCCGTCTCTTGCTTTCTCAAGCATTTCTTTCGCTGTTACTAACATATAGGCCTCCATTTGAATCGTTATTTTGACAAAACAGCCTGTCCCGCCGGATCTGCCGTCTGTTTCCATTTATATGCGGAGCAGACACTATCTATTCCCAACAGGTACTGTTGTCATGATAATTTTATTATAACCGATTTACCCTACTTTGAAAAGGTTTGTTTTACAGTTTCTTCCATTTCCTCCGGGCGGCACTGGCGGTTGTGGAGGATCTTCGCGTCGCGGATCTCCTCGATGGCCTGCGGGATCTTCACACCGGAAATACGCTCCATCTCGTCGATCAGGGCAAACTCATCGGCATCTTCCTTCTTTCCGAGAACTGCCTCCATAACACTTCTGGAGAACTTGTACGGGCTTGCTGTGGACGCGATCACAGTCTTTGTGGTATCGCCGGTCTTCGCCTTATACTGCTCGTAAACGGCTGCCGCGACGCCTGTGTGTGTGTCGATCAGATATCCGGTATCGTCGAATACTTTCCGGATCTCCTTCGCATTCTCTTCCATATCCGCATAGCCTGCACAGAAGTCCTTCATGAATTCCTTCATGTCCGCTGTGATCTCGTATTTTCCATTCGCGGAAAGCTGCTCCATCATCGCTTTTGTCTTTGCGGCATCTCTTCCACAGCTTAAGTAGAGCAGACGCTCTAAGTTGCTGGAAACGAGGATGTCCATGGACGGGGATGTGGTCAGGATAAACTCACGGTTCTTATCGTATGTGCCTGTCCGGAAGAAGTCATACAGGACCTTATTGTCGTTGGAGGCGCAGATCAGTTTGCCGAACGGGACGCCCATCTGTTTCGCGAAGTATGCCGCCAGAATATTTCCGAAGTTTCCGGTCGGGACTACAACATTGACCTTCTCATCCTTTTCGATCTCGCCGTTCGCGAGAAGCTTCGCGTAGGCGTATACGTAGTAAACGACCTGCGGAACAAGGCGGCCGATGTTGATGGAGTTTGCGGAGGAAAGCTGGAATCCCATAGCATCCAGTTCTTTCGCGAATTCTTTGTCGCCGAAGATCTTCTTTACGCCAGTCTGGGCATCATCAAAGTTTCCCTCGATTCCGACTACGGATGTGTTTGCGCCTTTCTGGGTCAGCATCTGGAGCTCCTGAACGCGGCTTACGCCGTTCTTCGGGTAGAAAACGATGATCCTTGTTCCCGGAACATCGGCAAATCCGGCCATAGCTGCCTTTCCGGTATCTCCGGATGTAGCGGTCAGGATCACGATCTCATTTTTTGCGTGGTTTTTCTTTGCAGCTGTCGTCATAAGGTACGGCAGAATGGAGAGTGCCATATCCTTGAAGGCGATGGTCTTCCCATGGAACAGCTCCAGGAAATACATGCCATCCGCTTTTGCTAACGGTGCGATCTCCTCTGTGTCGAATTTCTCGTCATATGCGTGGGAAATACAGTATTTCAGCTCTTCTTCCGTGTAATCGGTCAGAAACTGCTTCATAACTGCGTATGCCGTCTCCTGATATGTCATTCCGGCAAGCTCGTCCATCGTCACATCCAATGTCGGGATGCGCTCCGGAACGTAGAGACCGCCGTCATCTGCAAGTCCTTTTAACACTGCCTGGGATGCTGTCACGCCAGTCTCCCCGCCGCGGGTACTTCCATATAATAATTCCATTGTTTTTCCTTCCTCTCTTTACGCAGATACAGTGGTAAACTTTACGGAAAGTGTAGCATACTTTAATGTCGCTTGCAAGATAAAATCAATGAAAACAGGGATCTCCTCATACACAAATATTCCTCACAAAAGTCTATTTTTTATCTCTGTTTTATACTGGAGTAACTATCAATTTTCTCCTGCCTATGATATACTCGTCTCGTTACCCACTCCAATCTGGTGACAGAAAGGAGGTGTAAATTTGGATTATGTTTTTTCTTTTATAGTTGCTGTCATGGCTGGTGTGGTGTGTCACTACATCATCAAATGGTTAGACAGTAAACTGGATCGGTAACTAACCTGTAGATGCTCAACTACATAAAACGAGAAGAAACCCCTCAGAGATGCCGCTCTGAGGGGTTTCATTTTGTGTAAATTTGAACTATGTTCTATTTCTTTCTTAGCCATTATATCATATGCAAATTTCCTTTGCAATATACTCCGATATAACTTTCATCCATTTCTTCTATGCCACAGCCGCTTTCTTCTTTTTCATGATCTGCAGCGCCGCTGAAATTCCGACAAGGACGATACCGACAAGGTCTGTCACGGTTCCCGGAATGATCAGGCAGAGACCTCCGACGATGGATAAAAGCCTCTCGATCACATTCAGGTTCGCGAACATGTAACCTTCAAGACCGGCTGCAACGCCAAACAGACCGATCAGGGATGTTACGATGATCGTTACAACACCGATAACGCCTGTATCGATAAATAACATTGCCGGGTTAAACGCGAAGATATACGGTACGATGAACGCTGCGATCGCAAGACGGGATGCGTTTAACGCGGTCTTCATCGGGTTGGATTTCGCGATCGCGGATCCTGCGTAAGCTGCAAGAGCAACCGGCGGTGTGATATCTGCTACGATACCGAAGTAGAATACGAACATGTTGGCAGCGATCTTGTTGATTCCCATACCATTTACGAGGATCGGTGCACATGTGGTAGCCATAATGATGTAGTTTGCAGTTGTCGGAACGCCCATACCAAGAACGATACAGGTTAACATAGTAAGGAACAGGGCTACGATCACGCGGTCACCGGCAACGCCGACGATTGCGGAGATCAGGAGCTGTCCAAGACCGGTCATTGTTACGACACCGGCGATGATTCCGGCAACGCCGCAGGCAACAGCTACGGAAAGTGTATTCTTACCGCCTGCCTCCAACGCGTTGATGAATCTTGTCGGGTTCATTCTTGTTTCTTTATTCGGCATGCTGACAAGGATTGCAAGAGCGGTAGCGATGATCGCTGCACGGGACATCGTGTAGCCCATCATAACCATTGCAACAAGGGCAACTAACGGAATAAGAAGATAACCCTGACGAACAAATAACGGTCCGAATTTCGGAAGCTCATCCTTCGGGATACCCTTTAAACCAAGTCTCTTTGCCTCAAGGTGTACAGTAATGAAGATACCTGTGAAGTAGAGGAGTGCCGGGAAGATCGCTCTCATCGCGATCTCGCCGTACTGAACGCCTACCATCTCAGCCATTAAGAATGCGGCGGCGCCCATGATCGGCGGCATGATCTGTCCACCGGTGGAGGAAGCTGCCTCAACGGCACCTGCGAATTCACCCTGATAACCGGTCTTCTTCATTAACGGGATCGTTACGGAACCGGTCGTTACTGTGTTACCAACGGAGCTTCCGGATACCATACCGCAGAGAGCAGAGGAGATAACCGCTACCTTTGCCGGGCCGCCTGTGGAAGCGCCTGCCAGGGAATTTGCTAGCTGAATGAAGAATTCAGAAATACCGGTCGCCTCAAGGAAAGCGCCGAACAGGATAAACAGTGCGATATACGTGGAGCAGACACCGATCGGAGTACCGATAACACCGCTCGTCGTATAGAACAGGTTGTAAACGATGGACTTTAAGACTACCGCAAAGGCTCTGCCCTGTCCAAGTCCGTTATAAAACGCATAACCCACAAAGAATGTCGCCACACAGAGGATCGGAATACCTACAACGCGGCGGCATGTTTCTGCTAAGATCAGGATACCGATCACGCCAACGATAACCTCTGTCTGGCTGATTCGTGTCGCGTGGCCGATAATTGTTTTAAAGTTAAATACGAAATAGAAGTAAGCACCGGCTCCGAGTACCATAAGGATAATATCGTAGATCGGAACGGAATTCTTTTTTGAGCTTCCCTTTTTCATCGGATATACCAGGAATGAAAGGATAATTACGAAACCAACAAACAGGGAACGTCTTACACGCTCATCCCAGTTTGCAAACAGGTTCATATAGAGCATTAAAACTGAAAACGCTGCCAGAAGGAAACGAATGACCTGCTTCGGGGTGCCTTCCCAGATTCGGGTATTCGATTCACGATCGTACTTTTTCATGATGGCTTCGACATCTTCGGCGGTGCCGGTCTCCACATCTGCCACCGGAGATGTGTTGACTTTCATGTTGTCTTTCTCTGCCATACCAATCCCTCCTTTATATTTCGTTTCCGGTGCTGCCCCTGTATACCCCCTATACAAACAGGCACCGGATATGTCCGAAACTCTTTTAACGCTTAGAATCCTTTATGTTCACAGGAGAACTCTACTTTACTGTTTCGTCCGCAGAGATCCCTCAAACTGATTTCTTTTCCGTGAAGTGTGAGTGTGTGGTCCGAGACCGTACCCACGATATATGAGAGATACGGCATTTCCTTGTCAAACCCGGAAACAACCATCTCCCCGTTTTCATCATACGTAAGCGTCTGCCCATCCTCGATCTCCGTCTGCACTCCCGCGCCGAAATTATTGTAAATCGTGCGGATCACATAGATCTTGTGGTCACGGATCTCATAAACGTCCGTCAACGGATACTTATTTACCGAGTGGATGAACATTACGGAAAATTCATCTCCCTCTTTTACCCGGAAGCGGGCATATTCTGCGTTTGTGTCTCCGTTCCTCAGGACCAGATAGTCTCCGCTTCGTAAGGTATAGGCAAGAGTGGCAGCAATAATTGCCGTGATTATTGCTGCCACTGTAAAGAATCTTACTTTCCTGTTTTTCAAGGTAATTACTTGATTGCTCCTACTTCCTTGAAGTACTTCTCAGCACCCGGATGGAACGGAACAGAAATACCGGAAACCGCATATTCGAGATCAAGCTCTTCGCCCTTTGCATGTGTGGAAGCGATCTCATCTTTGTTATCGAAAATAGCCTTTGTGAGGTTATAAACTGTTTCTTCGGAAAGCTTCGGGGATGCGATCAGAGTAGCTTTGATAGCAACTGTCTGAACATCATCGTCAACGCCCTTATAGGAGCCGCCCGGGATTGCGTATGTTGTGTAGAACGGATGTGCATCCGCAAGCTTCTTCGCATGCTCGTCATCGATCTCAAGAAGGTTGATCGCGTTTGTTGTAGCGAGCTCTACGATCGCTGTTGTCGGTGCGCCTGCTGTACAGAAGAAAGCATCGATCTTGCCGTCTTTTAACGCATCTGCGGAATCACCGAATCCGAGGTTGTTGACCTGGATATCATCGAAGGAGATGTCATAAGCCTCGAGGATCTGACGTGCGTTGAACTCAACACCGGAACCAGCGTCACCAACGGATACTCTCTTGCCCTTTAAGTCAGCGACAGATTTGATATCACCGGAGGATACGATCTGGCAAACCTCAGCGTAGAGGGCTGCAACTGTTGTGAAATCTTTTGCTGCGCCTTCTTCTGCGAAGAGGTCAGTTCCGTTGTAAGCATAGTCCATAACGTCGTTCTGTACGATCGCGAGGTCTGCTTCACCGTCGTTTACAAGGTAGATATTTGCTTTGGAAGCACCGGTAGACTGAACGTTAATGTTCACTCCGATGTCTTTGCTGTTTAATACATTCGCGATTACACCACCGAATGCGTAATATGTACCGGTGGTTCCGCCAGTACCCATTGTTAACTTCTGGGCATCACCACTCGGGGCTGCTGCGGCGGCTGCTGTTGTTTCAGCTGCTGCTGCGGTAGTGTCGGCTGCGGCTGCTGTTGTCTCTGCCGGTTTGCTGCCGCCGGAACAAGCGGTCAGTACCATTGCACAGGATAATGCGAGTGCCATTGCTGCGGAAAATCTCTTTCTCATATCTTTCTACCTCCTTTTTCTGTTCCTTTGCACAACGTTTCAGCAAAGGAAGCTTACGAACATATTATACATCTCTATTGTCACTTTTGCAACAAATATTAGTAATTTTTGTAAACGTCTGAAATCTTTCAGCTATTCGTTGCTTTTCTCATAATTGCAGTTGTTCGCTTCCGTGATGTAAAGTTTTGACGCGCAATTGTTTGAAATTCAAAAATTGTATCAGCTATTTTGTGTCTCTTTTATCAGTATATGCGTCATTTTTTCGCTAAATTCCTTGATCCTGTCTTCGATACCCGGAAGCTTCATGGCAGCACCGGCGTTGTTGGCTGTCTCCATCATACAGAAATTGCCCGGGAGGTAGAAGGTCTTGTTCATATTGAGGGCTGTTACGAGCTGTCCAGCGAGAAGGTCACTGCCGGAATAGCCGGATACGATAATTCCGAACAGAGCTTTGTCGTAGAACCGCGTGGTCCGGAACAGGGCTGTCAGGCGATTGATAAACGCTGTCATATTCGCGGACAGAGCATCATTGTAGTTTGGACAGAGGAGCAGGATCGCGTCAGCCCACTTGACCGCCGGGTAGATATTTTCCACCATGGCTCCGCCGTAGAAGCATTTTCCCTGCTCACCAAAGTGCAGGCACATCTGGTATGGACATCCCGAACAGTCCACGAGAGTGCCGTTTCGCAGGTTAATCTCCTGGATCCCGATCCGGTCATCCAGGCGCTCCTTTACTTTCTGCCAGATCGCCAGGGTATTGGAGGTCCTGTGGTTTGAGGCGTGAAGGACCAGAAGGTGCGATTCTTCTTTCGGCTGCCATGTTTCTTCCAGAATTTGATGTGCCAGGATCGCGGCGCTCTTTTTATACGCGCCGAACCGGTCCGTGTTCATATTGGCAGCCTGGATCAGGTAGTTATCGAGGGAGGCGGTTCCTTCCACCAGCGGGCGGCCGACAAAGGCACATCCGGCGCGGTTTGCCGCCACCGCAAGCTCTCTTGCCGTCGCTTTCGTGTAGAATTCGCTCTCCGCGTCGATGATCATGCCAGCGGTCGCCCCCGCGAGGACCTGGTCACCGCCCCGCAGCCAGGCGAGAACTTCGTAGTAACCGCGGTTGATGCCATTTCTCCCAAGTGGAACTGCAAACAGGAGTCTGCGTCCACGATATTTGAAGGGATCCTGCTCCAAAATTTCCATGTCTTCCACGATCTCGGCATCGATCCCGTCAAGCGCCGCCCTCAAAACCTCGTCCATACGCGACCGTTCTTTCTCCGGGCCGCGTTTTTGCGGATATAGAACTAACAATCTGTCACTCTCCATGATGTATCACTCTCCCTGATAAATCTGCTTCACTCAATATACATGATCACTGATATTTTTATAACAACGGCTTTCCATCCTCAACACGGCACGTATAAAAATCCCGGCAGTTCTCCCCGACACACGGGAAACCTGCCGGGACAAATCAGATCAGCATTTTTCTATATTTTAGCCTTCGCCGCAGAAACAACCTCTACACGATCTTCGCAAGATTTTCAGCCGCGAACACGATCCTCTCATACAAAGCATCCGGCAGCGCCAGCGCCTCCGTCTCGAGGCCATGTTCTGTATAGCGATTCTTCACGCCCATGTAAACGCCGCCGAGGAACACGGAACCGCAATGCCACTGTTTTCTGAGCGTCATCAGGATCGAGATCGCGCCGGATGAGAACGCCGGGGCAACGAACGGTTTGTAGCCAATGGCGCGCATGTGGAGGTTTGCGGTGACGGTAAGGTTTGTCAGCTCTTTTGAGAGCTCATCGTTGTAGTTTTCGATGGAATCCGCGATAACGAGATCCTGTCCGTGAGGTCCGAAGGAGCGGCCTTCCGTCAAAAACTGCTTAAACCTCGGATCACGTTTTGCATAATATGCAGCTCTCGCGTTCATAACACCGAGGCCGAATCCCTGTATCTGCTCCGGGAGAAGTCCCATCCAGTCATACTCGCCTGCCTCATTCTTGTTGCTCTCAAGGAACGCGGTCTTCGCAAGCGGGTCCACCGGATCGGAGACGGCGCAGAATAAGCCCTTAAAGTTCTTTTCTCTCGCCATCTTCGCGTAATGTCCGATGATCTTCGAGTTATTCTCGAACTGGTACATGCGGACATCCTTGACACCGGAACCGACCGGCGGGATTCCCTTTGAGGCCACGAATACGAACACATCACAGTCAAAGAGGTGATCCTGGTCCACAACGTCCACCTCCGGCATCGCGTCGTAGTCCCACGGATAGGCGATCTGGTTCTCCTCAAACTCCCAGCGGGCAGTCACCTTGTCGGAGATATCGCAGATTCCGATAGATGAGATCACATCCCCGCCGAGAAGATGGAGACCTGTTAAGAGCATGCTGCCCACATCGCCGATCGCCAGGACATGGACACGCTTTTTGCCCTCTTTCGGCTCATATGCCAGGATCTCCTCAAATTTCGGGTGGGACGCGTTTACCGCGCGGAGTGTTCCGGCATCGATCCGGTCTGTGAGCTCCGCCGGGAGCTCCTTGATCTGTCCGTCATCTGCGGACGTATTTAATTTGCTTGTGTTTAACCAGCTGACATCCTCTTTCTCCATGAAGAGTTCTGCCGGATGGTTTACAAGAAATGAGGCGCGGCGGCTGCCAGGTCCGCCGGTAAAGAGCCAGGTGAGCTTTGTTCCTACTGCCGGTTTCCCTGTTTTCTCATATGGCAGATCGCTATGCACGGACGCGCAGAACGCGTCTCCAATTTTATAATACGTTATCATAATTCCATTCCCCCTGATTTTTTATTATCCCTTGATCATAAACTCTTTCATCCTCCACAGCGTCTCCAGATCATTCTCCAGATATACAGATGCCGCCAGGTTCTCATCATACTCCATGCAGCTTCCCTTATCCGGGCAGAGCGGCAGGATGACGGCCTCGGAGAGGCGTGAAAGGGTAAGGTTTTTCGCGTACATTTTCCGGTATTCCGCCTCAAGGACCTGGAAAAGATCCCTGGAATTCTCGATACAGCAGGCCGAGAACTCCACAAGCGCCTCCCGGCTGCAGCCGGAAAGTCTCGGCGTCGCGTAGGGCAGGAGCATGTTGATGGACGGCTGAAGTCCCGCAACCTTCATCTCCTCACGGCGCACGGTATCGCCACCGATAAACGGATACAGTGTAGACTCCACGAACCACTGGCGCAGGTTCGGCATCGAGTAGATGCTCTCCACCGGCACCTTCAGGCACTGCATCAGGTCGCGACCGTAGCCGGACAGGACGCCCACGACGACCTTCTTGATCGGGATCCCGTCTTCCCTGAGCTGCGGAACGAGCACCTGGAGCCGGTTCGCCGTGTGGACGAGGTCATCCACCAGGATCACCGGCCGGTCGAAGGACTTGATGGTCTCGATCTGGCTTTTTAACGGTGAGTAGTACGGGAACGGCTCGATCGTAAAGCTGTTCAGATTCGGCTCATAGACCTTATCGGTATGCAGCGTCTTCGTCACCGTATTCGGCACAACCTTTCCACGCAGAATCTTACCGAACGGAACGCACATGTTCTTTCCGAGTCTTCTCGGCACCAGCGGCTCTCTCGGAACATCGTTGAGCGCCGTGATCCGGTCCACAAGACGATGATACATGATGCCGGATGATAAGGACAGTACCAGATTTCCCGGATACAGCTTCGTCATAGCGATCTGAAGCTTTTTGTGGTTTTTCTCCACAGCATCCAGAACCGCCGGATTGCTGGCAAACGGCTCCTTGATCGTAGTATCCAGGTTATGCAGGAACATTAACGGCTCATGCATGTCGACCATGTAGATCGTCCGCTTGTCGTTCTCGTCCGCCATATGCGGACGGATAAAGCCCTGTCTCTCCAGCACGTACACGACCTCTTTCGTCGCTGTGCCGCGCTCCGCGACAAACAATGCGAAACTGTAGTTTTTCTCCAACTCTTTCGCCAGCACTTCAACGAGAAGCTGCTGCGGGGCATCGCGGATCACCCCGCTGTCCCCGGTGCCGTCCTCTCTCGCATAGATGCCTGTGATCAGAAGGATCTCCCGGCTGCTCTTTCCGCGGACCAGGTTTGCCAGCTCCATATCCTTTAAGACGCCGAACAGATCCTCGTTTCCGATCTCCCGGTAGCTCACAAAGCCCGCCGGGCGCTCACCTTCCACGGTATTTCTTAAGATCAGCAGGCGGTCATTCTCCACCTGGATCTTTGTCAGGATCGCCTGGGCGTCCGGATGTCCGTAGAGAACGGTGTTCCCGAGTTCATCCAGTACCTCACGGTCCCTGCCCGCCGCGTTCTCGAAGGCGATAGCTTTCGCCCGTAAGATCGGCTTGAATTCCGGCTCGCGCAGGTACATGCCCTTGTGGTAAATGTATTCCTGGACTACCGGGTCGATGAGGCTGGAAATATCGCGGTGGTTATCAATATTTTCACGGATCTTCGTGGAGCTGATATCCTCCAGCTCCTGCGGGAGCTCCAGCTGCACGACTTTTCCGGTGATCTGCTCGTAAACCTCCGTCGGATGTGCCTCACCAGGGCGCCGGAAGACGATGTGGTTGAAGGAATGGATGGAATTCTCCTCCGGATCCTTCTTGTAGGAGCTCGCGTTGTGGATCACGTCGGACCCCACAACGATATAGAGTTCTTCTGTCGGGAACATCTCCCTCAGGCGGCGCAGATCCGCCGGGTTCGCGATGTTGACCGGCGTGTTGTCCGGGAACAGATGGACATAAAACTCGTCCGCGATGGACATGTTTACGATCTGGCGGCGCACCAGGTGCGGCTGGGTCTTCTTTGACCAGGAGAACTCATCGATGGCGAGAAATACGGTAAAGCCGAGTTCCTGGATCTTCTTTGCGATCTCCTTGTGGGATAAGGTAAACGGGTCGAAGGTTCCCGGGAAAAACGCAACTTTATTCCGCGTCATGGTCTCCACAGCGCCGCCGAACAGCTGGTAGCGGGAGATAAAGCGGTCGATATGGGACAACGTTGCCGCGCGGTAGTAGAGACTCAGCTCGCCGCCCTTATTCTCATTCAACAGGAACAGGAGTTTCTTTGCGCAAAGGGAGAACATCCTGCTCTTGTCTCTCTCCGCAAGGATCTGTGAACCGAAAATATGCTGTCCGATGACAAGCAGTGCCTCCTGGCGGACCTGCTCCCTGTAGTTTGCAAGGCAGCTTAAGATCAGGCCGAGAAGCTTCATGCGCCGCTCCTCCGATACCTCCTCCGGCTCCTGGAAACGGACCGTATATCTCGAGTAGCATTCCAGAAGGACTCCCAGCGTATCAAGAGCAACGGAGACGATCCGCTCGTTTCCGTTCGCCAGCAGGATGTGCAGTCGCTCGATCATGTCATCAAGCTGTTCCGGCGGCAGCCATAAGGCGAACTCGCCGAGGTATTCCGGAATGTATTTGGAGAACTCGTACTCTCCCACTTCCAGTCCCTTTAAGAGCTCCACCGCGATCTCGTTTCTCTGGTCTGTTGCCAGCAAATGGGCAAGACGTAGGAGCGCACGGCCCGCGTCGTGGCGGACGCCGACCTGCTCGCTGACCTTAATAAGGTTCGAAAAGTGCGCGCAGATGTGAAGCAGGTGATCCCTCTTTCCGTGATCGACCTGATCCGCAAGAAGCTTGATATTTACGGACTTCAAGATCCACGGGGTCGCGGATTTTAAGTTTTCAAGGAAGATATCGCTGACCACATCATGTCCATAGAGAACTTCCCGCTGGGCAGTGGTGTCCAGGCGCAGGTTCGTGTAGATCCGGTACTGTAAAAACAGCAGCGTGATCGTTCTCGGATTGATCCGGTGCACCGCGTCGCAGGCGATCTCGTAGCAGGCGCTTTCCGGCGGCACCGCCTGAGTCAGAACCTTTAAGACGCGGACGGCCGCGATCTGCACCTTCTCATCCGGGTCGTCCATATGGCTGATGGCAAAGCGGATCAGCTGCTCCAGACGGTCTCCTTTGCTGCAGAGGTCCAGCGGCAGGGAAAAAATGCAGTCCAGCAGGTAAAATACCGGGTCTCCCACCAGCCGGTGATGGCCGTCAAACCACTTCATGAACACGGTAAACAGCTCTTCCCGGACCTTCTCGGAGCTTCGCTCCATAGCGGATACCATGACAAATTTTAAGGAGTTCTGGATCCTGTGCTTCTGCTGGATCGTCAGGCGGTAGTCTGGGCACACCAGCTGTCCAAGGTACTCCTCCCAGAGTGTCAGAGCCGTCTTGTCATCCGGGTCCGGCATGTTTTTCGGCAGCTCCTTCCGGTAACCGGCATTGAAATCCGCGAACATTTTTCCAATCAGCGCCGCCGCCTGTCTGCGGATATCGCCCTCACGGTTTAAGAGGAGCTCGTACAGGAAGCTGATGGTCTGCTCTTTCTGGCGGTGGTTCAGGTGGATCGAATATTCGTTGAACATATTTAAGTAGGCGCGGACATTCTTCCAGTCTTTTTCGCTCCGGGCCGCCTCCAGGATGTTTCCGAACTGGCGCTCGGTGCCGAGGCGGTGCATGACATCGATGTTGTGCTCGATTCCCCAGAACACGTAGGAACGGACGATCTGTTTTCCGGACTGCAGAACGATATCCACCGGTTTTTCCGCCGGGTCCGGATTCCCTGTAAGATCCACATCCACGCCTTTGTAGCGCATGTAACGCTCAAATTCGTAAAGGCGGGAGTAAACGACGCGGTAGCGGTTCCGTTTTGCCTCATCCACATTGTCGAGTTTTGAGAGGATGACGTCAAAGGAATCTTTTAAGGTGTAGATCTTCGTGATCTCCCGACCGTCCTCACCGCGCATCTGTTTTACACGGAAGTCGGCGTAAATCAGCACCAGGGACTCCACGGAGATATTGTCCAGCTCCAGGTCCCAGGTGGAGTGGTTCGCGGCGATGTGGCCGATTCCTTCCATGTGGTAGGCGGTGAACCACTGGTTCGTGTAGTAATAGTGAAGGTACGGGACCCGCTCGTTTGGCTTGCAGCCGAATTTTCCGAGGTCATGTCCCGCCGCCGCGCCGGATGCCAGAGCCAGATCGATGGGCACGCCTGCCTTATAAAGGCCCTGAGCCACCGCCATCGCAACGTAGTGAACGCCTGCGATGTGTCCCAGTGTCTCGAACGGGGTCGCCTCACGGTTTAAGCGCATCATTTCATATACATACTGGTCGCGGAATTCGCGGATAAAGTGGGCATACTCTCCTGCCCGCTCGAAATTCGCGTACTCTTCTTCGGTTAGAAGCTGAAAATCATCGTAGGGATCGAACGGCATGACTTTCCGTTCTTCGTCAAAGAAATACTGGAGTACGTTTAAGAAATAGAGCGCAGACGGCGCATAGGGAGCCGCGGACGCAGAGAAATCCCCATCAGGGTACAGAATGTGGGTCGAATATTTATAGGTGAAGGAGAGCCAGCCTTCTTCCGGTTCATTTGCGAGCTTTTCCATATCTTCGCGGCAGAATTCCAGGATTTCTGCGCAGGAAAAGCGTCTTGTCACCGGGAATGCTTTCCCGAATATTACTTCCCAGTGGTCTTTATTGAAGAGCTGCTGCATGCTGCGGCGGCTGAGACCGATCTTTTTTAAGAATTCTTTATCCGACAGACGGTTTCCAAGCTCTGTCACAAGGTGGCGGATGTGTCTGTTATACATGGAAATACCTCCGTTTCGTGGGGTTTTGAGGACGGATCGTACAGAAATCCCGGTCCTGCTGCCGTAGGGACTCCCGTGCCAAGCCGGGAATATGAGCAGCTTTGAAGAACAGTTTTCTGGCTGCCTTCAATTATAAGAACAGTATAAACACTTCTTAAGGTGTTTTCAAGGAATTTTCCTACAGATTGTACGCAGTTAAATACATGTGTTTTGACGCTGAGATCAGCTGTTTTCAAGGAATTTGATTTCATGTATGGTCTGAGCAGTTTTAAAAAAATTTTATCACTTCATACTTGACAGTGAATATCTCTGATGGTATTATATTGATAACAATTATCATTATTATTATTGTTTGGTCTTTACAAATCCAGAAAGGAGGTTCACCATGAAAGCATTAAAATTCAGCCGCCAGCGCGAATCTATCCGGGAGTGCCTGAAGAACCGCAAGGATCATCCGACCGCAGACGCCGTCTATGTGACGATCAGCAAAGAATACCCGAAGATCAGCCTGGGAACTGTATACCGCAATTTAAATCTTCTGGCGGATATGGGCGAGATCCAGCGTTTTTCCAGCGGAGACGGATCGGAGCATTTTGATTACAACACAGATCCGCATTATCACTTTGTGTGCAAGACTTGCGGAGCGATCATCGATATGCCTCTGGAACTGGTTCGTGACACTTCGGATCTTCTCACCGCTCCGTTTCCGGGACGGGTCGATTCCCACACTGTTTTCTTTTACGGCGAATGTGAGGACTGCCGGAAAAAGGAATACTAAAAAAATAAAAATTCTATTGACATTCAGAGTCAATTAGAATATAATATCAGTAACAGTTACTATTATTGATTTCAAAACACAATATTTTATAAATGAAAAGGAGAAAACGCTATGAAGAAATTTGTCTGTTCCGTATGTGGTTATGTATATGAGGGTGAGGCTGCTCCGGAGAAATGTCCGGTATGTAACGCACCGGCTTCCAAGTTCATTGAGCAGAGCGATGAAATGAGCTGGGCTTCTGAGCACGTAGTTGGTGTTGCTCAGGGCGTAAGCGAAGATATCCTTGAGGACTTAAGAGCAAACTTCAACGGTGAGTGCTCTGAGGTTGGTATGTACCTCGCTATGGCAAGAGTTGCCCACAGAGAAGGTTATCCGGAGATCGGTCTTTACTATGAGAAAGCCGCTTACGAAGAGGCTGAGCACGCTGCTAAGTTCGCAGAGCTCCTCGGTGAAGTTATCACAGACAGCACAAAGAAGAACCTCGAGATGAGAGTTGAGGCTGAGAACGGCGCTACTGCTGGTAAGACAGATCTCGCTAAGAGAGCAAAGGCCGCTGGTCTTGATGCGATCCATGATACAGTTCACGAGATGGCAAGAGACGAGGCTAGACATGGCAAAGCATTTGCTGGTCTCTTAAAGAGATATTTTGGCTAATTTCTGAATAAAATAGTTAAAATTAAACTGGAGCGACTTGAAAAAACAAGCCGCTCCAGTTATAATGAAGACAGAAAGGTACTCGGATATACGTCCGATGCCCTCAGTGAGTTAAGTAAAAAGAACTAGCATTTCACTTTGCCGGTGGGGATGCTAGTTCTTTTTGTCATTGTGCATGTCAAGATATGATAAGGCGGAAAATATAACTAGTAACAACGTCAGGATTTCCATTGTATTCATACGACATCACCCCCTTTACGATCAGAGGGCACCAGACATCAGAAACGCATCCTCGCAATTCTGCTCCATTACAATATGATTTTATCATAGAAATCGAAGGATGTCGATTGAACTATTTGATTAATGCCTTTGCCTCTTCTAACGACATCCCCTGCTCTCTCGCGATCTTTGCGAGGTCTTCATACTCCAGCTTTCCGCGGCACACACCGTAGCCTTCAGAAACCTTCTCGCGGACCACGCCATACGGGGTCTCGTGTTCTTTCATGGTTCTGGTCAGAGTGTAGCGGCGGCTGATGGACTCGCGGATGCCGAGTGTTGTTGTGTGTTTGAAGATCAGGGAAACCATCTTTTCTTTGTCATTGCAGCGGCACATGCAGGTCAGGAGAGTACCCGGACGGCTCTTTTTCATGCCGATCGGGATCGTGTAAACTTCCAGGGCGCCTGCGGCGAAGAGGATCTCCTGGACGAAGCCGAGAGCTTCCGGGGTCATATCGTCGAGGTTGCAGGAAAGCTCTGCAACTTCTCCTCCGGTCTCCTCTGTCTCGCCTAAAAGGACACGCACACAGTTCGCGCGCTCAAAATCTTTCTTTCCCATTCCGTAACCGATAGCGGACGTGCGCATGACCGGCATTTCCTTGAATTCTGTCACAAAGTGCTTTAATAATGCCGCACCGGTCGGTGTACAGAGTTCACCTTTGGTGTCTCCGCTGTAGATTGGGAGTCCCTGTAAAATATATGCTGTCGCAGGTGCCGGTACCGGCAGGATCCCGTGGGCACAGCGGACATTTCCGCTTCCGACATGGATCGGGGATGCGATCACCTTCTGCGGAGCGATCCTATGCATTAAGAGGCAGACTCCGGCGATGTCTGCGATCGCGTCGGCGGTACCCACCTCGTGGAAGTGGATCTCCTCGACGGTCTTTCCGTGGACGTGGGACTCGGCCTCGGCGATCAGGCGGTAGACTGCCACGATGTCGTTCTTTACCTCTTCCGGGAGGTTTAAGTGCTCGATGATATGGGAAATACCTGCCATGCTGGCGTGATGGTGGTGGGGGTGACCATGATCGTGGGTATATTCATGAATTGTCTGTTCTGCTGCCAGCTCTGTCATTTCATGGGAATGATGGTGGCTTTCGTGGCTATGGTCATGGTGGTCATCTGTATGGTCGTGATGGTGCTCATGATCGTGATGATGCTCGTGTTCATGATGATGCTCATGCCCCTGCAGATCGACATCCACGCTCTCCTCTTCCTCCCCGTGGATCGTCACCTTCATATGTGTTCCTGTGATTCCACACTTTACTGACGGCTCCGCCTCAATGGAGAATCCCGGCAGACCCATTTCGTTCATGCTCTTTAAAAATTTCTCTTTATCCGGGCAGATCTCGTAGAGAGATGCCATCAGCATATCTCCGGCAGCGCCCATTCCACAGTCAAAATATAATGTCTTCATATCAGTTCCACCTCATTTTAAAAATTACACCAATCATTTTTTCATTTCACCTGCCACCAGCAGTTTTCTCCAGACGTGCGGCGGCACGAACGTATTTTCAGGTTTATCCACGCATATGATTCATCATGCTCGCCAGATACCCGGCGCCGAATCCATTATCGATATTCACCACGCTGACACCGCTGGCGCAGGAATTCAGCATGGAGAGCAGGGCGGACACGCCGCCGAAGGACGCGCCGTATCCGATGCTGGTGGGCACCGCGATCACCGGGCAGTCGGCGAGACCGCCGATGACGCTGGCGAGAGCGCCTTCCATCCCCGCGATGGCGATAATTACACGGGCATCCATAATAGAATCCATGTGGGACAGCAGGCGGTGCAGGCCCGCAACCCCCACATCATAGAGGCGTTCCACCTGGTTTCCAAGTGCCTCTGCCGTAAGTGCCGCTTCCTCCGCAACCGGAATGTCACTGGTTCCGCCCGTCGCAACAACGATCGTCCCAACGCCATCTTTTTCTGGAAAGCTTCCGCAGATCGCAACCTTCGCTTCCTTAAAATATTGATATCCGCTGCCGGTCGGATACAGTTCTGCCAGCAGCTGCTCCGTCTCCCGGCTCTTTTCCTCGTCAACACGCGTGATCAGGATCGTCTCCTGCCCCCGCTTTTTCATTGCCTCCACGATTCCGGCGATCTGCTGCGGCGTTTTCCCCGCTCCGTAGATCACCTCCGCCGCTCCCTGGCGCAGTTTCCGGTGGGTGTCGAGTTTTGCGAAGCCCAGGTCATCGTATCCTGCTGCCGTAAACGGCTCCTTCTTCAGTTCCAGGACAGCGTTATCCACAGACAGCTCGCCTGCCGCCACCTTTTTCAACATTTCGCGTATATCTTCCATGTATAATAGAATTTCTCCTTTTTCCAAAAAGTTCCGCTGCTCATGTCCGCACCGGCGCAGCCGTCTTCCGCCATCTGAATTTTCACGCAGATACAGCCGCTGAAAGCTTCCCTGGCTTCCAGGTCCACGGCACACGGCAGCAAAAAGCCATGAAAAGAGCAGCCCGTCATCCTGACCGGCTTCCTGCTCCCTTCATGGCAACAATTCTGATCTTATCTTATTTTTGCGGCACGGCTCTTTCATATCTATATCCTGTATCGCATACCGTCCGATTATTTATTCACCAACCGTATTTCTAAGCGTACCGATTCCTTCAATAATACACTCCACAACATCCCCGGTCTCAAGGAATTTCGGCGGAACGAATCCCATGCCGACTCCTGCCGGCGTTCCTGTTGCGATGATCGTTCCTGCTTTTAAGGTCATGCCTTTTGTGAGTTCACAGATCACTTCCTCGATTCCATGGATAAAGAGCCCTGTATTGGAATTCTGGCGGAGTTCTCCGTTTACCTTAGACTGGATCTTTAATGCCGGTGGAAACGCGGTGGAATCCACGGTCATGATACACGGTCCGAGCGGTGTAAATCCATCCAGGCTCTTTCCGAAATACCACTGTTTATGTTCCGTCTGCACCTCTCTGGCGCTGACGTCATTCATGATCGTGTAACCGAAAATATAATCTTTTACCTCTCCCGGCTTTACATCCTTTGCGTCTTTCTTGATGATAACGGCAAGCTCTGCCTCATAATCCAGCTGATTTGTCAGGTTTTTATGTGCCGGAATGATTCCGTCCGGATCATTTGTGCGATTTACGCGCTTGGAAAAGTAAATTGCTTTCTCCGGCTTTGAGAATTCCTCTTTCTTGAATCTCGCGGACTCTTTCGCATGATCCATATAGTTGATTCCCAGGCAGATAATGTCCTGATCCGGCTCCGCGATCGGAGATACGACCTTGATCTCTTCCACCGGTGCCGCACCGATCACATCTCCCGGCATCTTCTTTGAAATATAGTCCAGCATCTCCATCTCTGACGATCCCGCTTCCCGGATCAGGTCCTTCATGGACCGATATTCCATTCCCGCTGCGGCAACTGGATAAACCCAGGTTTCATCCTCATTTAATACACCTAAAAAAGATCTTTTATCTACTTCATATGCCAGTAATTTCATAGCCACTCCTTATGGGATATGTTTCAGTTCAAAAATCCCGTTACACGTTATTATAGTACAAATCGGAATGTGAGACAAGAATAAATTGACAATTGAAGGGAGCAGATCTGCTGAACAGGTACTGACAATTTACAAATTCTATCTTGTAACCACACGGTATCCCCTTTATAATAAAAGTTGATACAGTCAGATGGCATATGCCTCTGTATTGTACAGAATTTTCAATTCGGAAAATTCCAACCTGTGTACAACAACAAACAGCAAAACTCACGAAAGGGTGTATCTGATTATGGAAAAGATCACAAGCTTCACTGTCAATCATCTGAAACTGATTCCCGGCGTTTACGTTTCCCGCAGGGATGTCGCCGGAGACAGCCATGTTACGACCTTCGATATCCGTATGACCCGTCCGAACTTTGAGCCGGTTATGAACACTGCCGAGGTCCATACGATCGAACATCTCGGCGCAACCTTCTTAAGAAACCACCGTATTTACAAAGATAAAGTGCTCTACTTCGGCCCGATGGGATGTCGCACCGGATTCTATCTGCTTCTCGCTGGCGATTATGAGTCTGCGGACATCATCCCGCTTCTCCAGGAGATGTTCCTCTTCATTCGTGACTACGAGGGCGAAGTTCCAGGTGCCGCTGCCCGCGACTGCGGAAACTACCTCGATATGAACCTCCCGATGGCAAAATATCTTGCCGGAAAGTTCTATGATGAGGTGCTTGAAGACATCCGCGACGAACAGCTCGTTTATCCGGAATAAATAGAGCGGACTGCAAACATGCCGGATTCTGAGTGAATCCATTATTATATAAAATCCCTATCACCCAGGTTGGCATATAATAGCGTTTTACAAACAGACTATTATTTGTCCTGGTGACAGGGATTTTTGCGTGTAACTATGAAGGTACTGAATCGTTACGAATTCTATTCTTTTCGTTCAGGTTCTTGCGATAACTTCTTTGCCTCTGCAGCGCCCGCTTTTTCAGTCTTTTCCATTTTCTCTTTTTTTCCTTTACTGTGCTTTGCTTCCTTCTCCCCGTCCGGATCCGCAAAGCTCTCGAGGATCATGATCCCCCGCGGCGGCACCGCCAGCATCATCTGGTTTTTCAACGTCTCACCGGTTCCGTCCGCCGGAATATCTTCCACATCCGGATCCGCGGTGCTGCAGATCACGCGCCATCTCGCGCCTTTCGGCAGATGCGGCAGTCCGAACATATGAGGTTCCCAGTGCATATTGTAGGCAACATAGAAGTTCGCATCATCGGTTCCGTCCGGGCGTTTTGCGTAGGCGCCCCAGTAGAGGATGCCGAACTGGCGGCGGAAGTTCTCAAATTCCGGCTTCCAGGCATTTTCCCCGTGGTAGGACACATCCGGTCTTCCGCAGGACTTGTAGTCCATGATCCGCGGTTCCCGGTCCATGTGGAACATCTTGTGGGATTTTCGGAACGCGATGAGACGTTTTACGAATTCCACCTGATCCTTGTGGGACTCCAAAAGCTTCCAGTTTAACCAGGAAACTGCATTGTCCTGGCAGTAGGCGTTGTTATTGCCGTCCTGGCTGTTTCCGAACTCGTCACCAGCCATTAAAAGCGGGACGCCCTGGCTTAGGAATAACAGCAGGTACGCGTTCTTTAAAAGCTGTTTTCTCAGCCCCATGATCTTTTTCTTTCTCGTCGGACCTTCCGCGCCGCAGTTCCAGGAATAATTGTAATCGCTTCCGTCCCGGTTCTCCTCGCCGTTCTTCTCGTTGTGCTTCCTGTCATAGGAGACAGCGTCCATCAGCGTAAATCCATTGGTGTTCGCCATGTAGTTGATCACAGCATACTCCGCCGGGTTTCTGCGGTTCCGGAACTCAAAGGCCGACAACATTCCCTCATCGCCCTTTAAGAACCGGCGCATGTCCTCCATGAACTGCATGTTGTACTCCGCGAGGTTCTTCTCCTCCACGGAAACCACGCCGTCCCCCGGCGTAATATAGCCCTGCTTCGGGCGGCGGTTCATGACCTCATTCCAGTTTTCCGCAAAGAGTTTCGTCCGCCTTAAGAACGGGTCCTCCGCAGCCAGGGAGAGATCCGGGAATCCTGACAGGTGAAAGCCGTCCACATGGTACTCTTCCGCCCAGTACCGGAGTACAGACAATATCTCCCCCGGAAGCTCTTTTCCGGTAAAATAGATCTCCGGGATGCACTCGATCCCGGCCTTATGTAATTCTTTTACCAGTGTCTTAAACTCACACTCCGCCGACATTTCCCCATGGGACGCATACGCCAACTTTACCGCATAGAGGTAGGACGGACCATAACCCCAGTAGTTTAAGTATCCGGTCGGTTCCAGCTTTGCGTCGTGGAATCCGCTCCCGGAGACTGACATCATGATCTCATCAAACTCCGTCACCGGCATCAGCTCCACCGCTGTGATCCCAAGATCCTTTAAATATGGAATCTTCTCAACGACACCGGCATACGTTCCCCGGGCAGATACGCCTGATGACGCGTGGGCTGTAAATCCCCGGACATGAAGCTTATAAAGGATCGTGTCGGCATAGGGCGTTTCCGGGTTCACATCATCTTCCCAGTCAAACTCCTCTGACAGCACCCGCCCATGCACCGGCTTTCCGGCACGTTTACGGTCTGCCCATTTCTCCCGGCCTGTGATGATCCGCGCATGAGGATCTGTCACAATTTTCCCATCTATCATGAAATTATATTCAAATGATGCAAAATCTGTCCGATCCAGTGCCAGTTCCCACACATCTCCCATCTGGTATTTCGGATCAAACGGGATCTCCTCACATGGCGTTTTTTCTCCCAGTCTGTATAAGAGCAGACAAACCTCCTTCGCACGCCCCTGCACCAGGATCCGAACTCCATCTGCCTCCTGCGTGACACCAAGTGGATACAGGATTCTGTTTTTGTTTCGATATTCTGCCATTCTAAAATCCCCCGTTTTCCCCGACATAGTTATTCTTGACCAGTTCCGCCTGCCGTCAGGCTCAAAGTTATTCCAGCCACAGCAGTCAGACGATCCTGTCTTTTATTTATTGTTCTTCTGCGCCTCGATCTGCTCCGCCAGATCGTTTAAGTATACCCAGCGGTCCATCTTCTCCTCGAGCTGCGCTTCCTTCTCTTCTTTTTCCTTCATCAGCTCATTGAGCTTTGTAAAGTTTGTCGCGGACGCCTCGATCTCCTTTTCCAGGTTCTCCACCGCCTCTTCCAGCTGCGCGATATCGTCCTCGATGGTGTCCCACTCTCTCTGCTCTTTGTAGCTGAATTTCAGTTTTTTCTCCCTTGGTTTCGCGTTTCCGCGGGACACGCTGTCGGTCTCAGCCGCGTCATTCCCCTTATTCCCGGACTTTTTTACCGCAGCTGCATTCTCTGTCCCGCTCTCCGAAAGTTTCGCCTCCCGCTCCGCCTTCGCTACCTGATAGTCTGTAAATCCGCCCTCGTACTGTTGGAGCTTTCCGCCTCCCTCAAAAGCGAAAATCCTGCCGACCACGCGGTCCAGAAAATACCGGTCATGGGATACCGTGATGACGATCCCCTGAAAGCTGTCAAGATAGTCCTCCAGGATCATCAGCGTCTGGATATCAAGGTCATTCGTCGGCTCGTCCAGGATCAGGACATTCGGTGCACTCATGAGGATCTTCAAAAGGTAAAGGCGTCTTCTCTCGCCGCCAGACAGCTTCTCGATCACCGTGTACTGGACAGACGGAGGGAATAAAAACCGCTCCAGCATCTGGGACGCGCTGATGCTGCCGTCCTTTGTCTTTACATACTCCGCAACATTCTTAATATAGTCGATGACCTTGAGGCTCGTGTCCATGTCCTCATTTTCCTGTGAAAAATATCCAAGCTTTACGGTCTGTCCGATCTCGATCGTTCCGGAATCCGGTTTGATCCAGCCGGCGATCATCTTCATCAACGTCGATTTTCCACTTCCGTTGGGACCAATATAGCCGATGCGGTCATCCTTTAAGAAAAAGTAGGTGTAATCCTTTACAAGAACCTTGTCCCCGTAGGATTTGCAGAGATCCGAGATCTCGATGGTGGTACGGCCGAGGCGGCTGGAGATGGACTCCATCTCGACTTTTCCGTCCTCCACCGGTCCCTTTTTGTCCCGCAGTGCCTCGAAACGCTGGATCCGGCCTTTCTGCTTCGTGGAACGGGCTCGCGCGCCGCGCTGCATCCAGGCAAGCTCGGTCCGCAAAATGGACTGGCGCTTGCGCTCGGACGCCTTTTCCATGTCCATGCGCTCCGCCTTTAGCTCCAGGAATCCCTCATAGTTTGCCTGATAGCTGTAGAGTTTTCCGTTATCCAGCTCCACGATCCGGTTCGTCACGCTGTCAAGGAAATACCGGTCATGGGTGATCATAAGGAGGGCGCCCTTGAATTTCTTTAAATAATCTTCCAGCCAGTCCGCCATCTCACTGTCCAGATGGTTTGTCGGCTCGTCTAAGATCAGAAGCTCCGCCGTCGATAAAAGTACAGATGCTAACGCCGCGCGTTTCTTCTGTCCACCGGATAAATGCTCCACCTTCTCGTTGAAATCCGGGATTCCGAGGCGGTTTAACATGGATTTTGCCTGACTTTCGATATCCCAGACATGTTCATGCCCCTCATTTTCCCTTAAAACACTCTCCAGTACGGTCTCACCCGGGTGGAATACCGGGTTCTGCGGAAGATAGCGGATATCAAGATTTCTTCCGCGGACGATCCGTCCGGAGTCCGGCTCCTCAAGTCCCGCTACCAGTTTCAATAAAGTGGATTTTCCCGTTCCGTTGATTCCGATAAGGCCGATCTTGTCACCCTCGTTGATGGAAAAATCGGTATCGTCAAAGAGCAGCCGCTCCGTATATGATTTCGTCAGATGTTCTGCCGTCACTAAATTCATGTTATGTCAACCTACTATCTCTTTCTAAAATTAATATCTGCACCAGGTATGTTCCAGGCACATTGATTTTCTAAATCTGAAAATACGTATTTTTGTGCAGATAACTGCACAAGGCTTTTACCCATATATACAATTTTGCCTTAAGCCGATCACTGCACAAAATCTATTCTACCGGATATCTAATTCCACCGGACAGTGATCGCTGCCTAATACTTCCGTATGGATTTTCGCGTTCACAAGCCTGTCCTTCAGACTTTCTGAGACACAGAAGTAGTCGATCCGCCACCCTGCATTCTTCGCTCTTGCCGAGAACCGGTAAGACCACCAGGAGTAGATCCCTTCCTGATCCGGGTAAAAATATCGGAACGTATCAACAAATCCAGCCTCTAAAAGCTCCGTAAATTTCGCTCTTTCCTCATCAGAGAAACCTGCATTCTTCCGGTTCGTCTTCGGATTCTTTAAGTCGATCTCCTGATGTGCCACGTTAAGATCACCGCAGAAAATTACCGGTTTCTTCGTCTCCAGCGCTTTTAAGTACGCCCGGAACGCGTCCTCCCACTGCATCCGGTAATCGAGACGCTTTAAGCCTTCCTGGGAATTCGGGGTATAGCAGGTAACCACATAATATTCCGGAAATTCCGCCGTGATCACCCGGCCCTCATGGTCATGTTCCTCGATTCCAAGTCCATAGGTCACCGCGATCGGCTCTTCCTTCGTAAACATCGCAGTTCCGGAATATCCCTTTTTCTCCGCGTAATTCCAGTACTGGTGATACCCCGGAAGCTCCAGATCCACCTGTCCTTCCTGCAGCTTGCTCTCCTGGATGCAGAAAATATCCGCGTCCGTCTCCTTCAAATATTCTAAAAATCCCTTCCCCAGGCAGGCTCTAAGCCCGTTTACGTTCCAGGAAATCATTTTTTTCATAGCTCCGCTCTCCATTTCTATCAGACTCCACAGTCTCTCCAACCGCTCTGTCCTGCACCGCAGAGATAACTGCTGTATAAATATCATCCTCACGTTTTCATTCTTTCGTCACCAGAATCTAAAACATTCAGACAGTATCCAATTCGCATATAGATTAAGTATAACATTATTCCCCCTGATTTGCCATAAAAACCAAACAGATCAGAAAAGAATTAAAACAGGACAGAACTCATGGTGTTATCCATAAATTCTGTCCTGTTTTGTATCCATTATTTCAAAAATCTTGCCTCCCAGGCATACTCCTGCATCTTCTCGATCTCCTCGTCCGTAAAGCCCAGTTCTTCCTTCAGCACGTCCTTCTCTTTCTGAAGTGTCGTTCTGGAACATGTCCGGTTGTCGGAGTTTACGGTTACATGGACGCCTTTCTCGAGAAGCTTGTGGATCGGATGCATGTTGATCGCCGGAACTACTTTTGTGTGGTAATTGCTGGTGACGCATACCTCGAGAGTCACCTTCTCGTCGATAAGTCTCTTGATCAGTTCCGGATCATCGATGGCCGCAACGCCGTGTCCGATCCTCTTTGTTCCGAAGGAAAGCGCTGTCTTCATGCTGTCCGGGCCTGCCGCCTCACCGGCATGGATCGTCATCGGGAGTCCGTACTCGCGGACTTTCGCGAATACCGGTGCAAAATTCTCCGTCGGGAACAGGCCTTCTGCACCCGCGATATCAACCGCACATACCACATCGCCGATGTATTTCTTCGCAGTCTCCACAGTCTGCATATTTAACGCCTCATTGTCCGCTCCGCGCATACAACAGAGGATCAGACCCACGCGGATCTGCGGGTAAGCTTTCATTCCGCGCTCCGCGCCGCGGATCGCCGCCTCGACTACCTCATCCTGGGTCAGGCAGCCGTTTACGGAGAGCTGTGGTGCAAAGCGGATCTCTGCGTAATCCACGCCCTCGTTTGCGAGATCTTCCACAAGCTCGAAGGTCACGCGCTCAATGGCATCCGCTCTCTGTAAAACGAGAAGTGGGAGATCGAAGCGCTCTAAGTACTCCTCAAGCGTCTTGCAGTCCTCCGGGACTTCCATCTTATATTTTACCTCTTCCGCGCTCTTCGCCGGAAGCTCTACGCCCTGCTCCTTCGCTAGTTCCCATACCGTCTCCGGGCGGAGAGATCCGTCCAGGTGTAAATGAAGTTCTACTACATGGCTCATATCTGACAATATTCTCCCTTCTGACTATTCAGTATCTTCTATGTTGTGTTTTCGTACAGTCCGCACAATCACTGCAAAAATCTTCTAAATTGCTGCAAAGCAGCCCCTATATCAGGAGCTGCTTTTAATTTTTTCCGACCGCCTTCTGCCGCTGTTTTTCTTAATTAACAGTCTTATTTCCCGGCTGCCGCCTTCATCTGCTTTTTCTTCTTATTGTGCTCCACCATCGCGCAGTAAACCGTATACGCGATAATGATGATCAGATATGGCATCATCTGGATAAACTGCAGCGGGATCGAAGAGTTCTGGAGATAGTTCGCAAGACTCTGGCAGAATCCGAATAACAGGGATGCCAGCATGCCGATCACGGCGTTTCCTGCCGCGATTGCCTGGGTTGCCAGGGCGATATAACCACGGCCCGCTGTCATTCCTGAGGAGAACAGTCCCACATATCCCATGGACAGGAACGCGCCAGCCATACCGGTCAGCATTCCGCTCAGGCAGAGAGCGATGTACTTGATCTTCTTCACCGGAATTCCGACGGATTCCGCCGCATCCGGGGACTCACCGACCGCACGGATATGCATACCGAGTCTCGTGTACTTGAACATGTACCAGACAACTGCCACCAGGATCAGCGCCGCATATGTCAGGACATGATGTCCGGAGAGCACCGCGCCGATCACCGGGATATCCTTGACTACCGGGATCGTCACACTCGGGAGCTTTAAGGACGGCAGGGATGTGGACGCACCCTTTTCGCCTGTGATCAGATACAGGACAAAGATCGTTCCGCCGGAGGCGAAGGTGTTTAACGCGATACCGGAGATGACCGCGTTGGAATTTAGTTTCAGGATAAAGTAGGCGAGAATGTTGCTGACGATAAAGCCTGCAAGCACCGCGCCCAAAAATCCGATCCAGGCGCTCTGGGAGAACGCACTGACAACAACGCCCACAAAGGCGGAGATCAGCATGGTTCCCTCAAGGGCGATGTTGCTGGTTCCGGATCTCGAGGAGATCATAGCCCCCAGTGTCGTTAAAAGCACCGGTGTCGCGCTTCGAAACATTGCGAAATAAAACTCCGGGAGACTCAATGTTTTTAAAATTTCCTGTAAGATTCCCATCTGTTACGCCTCCCCTTTCAGTGCTTTTTTCGCTTCCTCGCGCTGTTTCCAGCCTGCCATGAACCGCTCAGCCGTCACAAACAGGATCAGAACTGCCTGGATAATGGAAACCAGCTCGTTCTGGACGTCAGAACGTCTCGACATTAAGTCGGCACCGACGCGAATATATGCGAGGAAAAATGCCGCGAACGGCACCATCTTCGGATTATTGCCGGACAGGATCGCAATGATAACACCGTCCCACGCATAGGACGGAGAATCCTGCCAGTTGAAACGCTGGTACATTCCCATCTGCTCGACTGCGCCGCCAAGACCCGCAACGGCACCCGCAATGACCTGGGTCATGATGATGACACGGCTGGTGCGGATTCCGGAATACTTCGCGAACTCCGGGTTGCTTCCGGAGATGCGCACCTCATATCCAAATTTTGTCTTGTATACAAGAATGTATAACAGGATTACCGCCGCGATGGCGATGAGATATCCCACATGGAAGTTCGTTCCAGAGATCAGCTTTCCGAGAGACGCTGTCGCCTGGTATTTCTTCGATGCAAAGGTTCCCGCCTCACGGTCAGCAAGGAACTTTGTCACGTTGTAGATCCCAAGGTAGAAGAACACATAGTTGAACATTAAGGAAGTTACCAGCTCATTCGTGTGGAAATACACCTTTAAGAGTGCTGGGATACTTCCAATGAGTCCGCCCACAGCAGCGGCCGCGATCATGATCACGATCGGGTGTACCGCGAACGGCAGGGATGTCTTGATGGCGAGAGCCGCTGTCACGACAGCGCCCGTGTAGAGACATGCGTCCGCGATCATGGAGAAGTTTCCGGACTTGAATACAAGTCCCAGGGCAAGCCCCGTAAAGATCAACGGCACGCTGCTGGCAAACACTTCAAAAAAGTGACGTTTGGACTGCAGCGGTCCTAAAAACAGGTTGTAAATCGCGGTCACCGGCTCCTCGCTGACTGCAAAGATCACCGCCACCGACAAGGCGATGGCAATGCCGAACGCGCAGAGAAGTCTTACGATGGTAAATTTTTTATTCACAGTAAGCACCTCCGATCTGCTCTTTTGAGTCTTCTTTTACGCCCAGCATGTAGAGACCGAGCTCATTTTCCGACGTCTTCTTCACATCGGAGATATGTCCAACGATGCGGCCCTCGTGCATGACGAGGATCGTATCACTCAGGGAAAGGATCTCGCTCAGATCCGCAGATACAAGCAGGATCGCTTTCTTTCTGCTTCTCATGTCCACGATCTTCTTTCTGATAAACTCAATGGCGCCGACATCGATACCTCTGGTCGGCTGGTTCATGATCAGAAGATCCGGTTCATAATCGAACTCACGTCCCACAACGACCTTCTGGACGTTACCGCCGGAGAGCTCCGCGATGGACTGCTTGGAGTTATCGAATTTTACAAGGAACTCTTTTAAGATCCGGTTTGTAAACTCGCTGATCTTTTTACTGTCCAGGAGTCCGTGGGTCTTTAATTTATCGGTATAGTAGACCTTGGAGATCGCGTTGTCCTCCAGGGAAAGCTTCGGTGCCGTACCGAATTTCATACGGTCCTCGGAAACGTGGGAGATTCCTGCCTCCTGGCGCGCGAGCACCGGAGCATTGGAAATGTCCTTTCCGTTCATTGTGATGGTTCCCTGCTGCTGCTTTAAGGTCCCGACAATGGCTTCCACGAGCTCTGACTGACCGTTTCCGTCGATTCCTGCGATTCCTAAGATCTGGCCTTCTTTGATAGAGAAGGAAACATGGTCCAGTCTCGTCTTTCCGAACTGGTCCACGTAGACCATATCTTTCACGGAGAATACGGTCTTTCCCGGCTCCATCTCTTCCTTTTCAATATCCAGGCTGACATCGCGGCCAACCATCAGGCGGGAGATCTCCTGTTCATCAAGATCGGAGATCTCGTATGTTCCCATGGTCTTTCCGTCCCTGAGGATCGTCATGCGGTTGCAGAGTGCCTTGACTTCGTTTAATTTGTGGGAGATAAAGATGATCGTGTGGCCGTTTTCTCTTAAAAGTTTTAACTGTTCAAATAATTCTTCTGTTTCCTGTGGTGTCAGCACGGCTGTCGGCTCGTCCAGGATTAGAATATGGGCACCCCGGTAGAGTGCCTTTAAGATCTCAAGCTTCTGACGCATGGCAAGAGAAATGTCCTCGACCTTTTCCTTTGCCTCTACTTTCAGATTATATTTGTCGGAAAGCTCCGTGGTGATCCGCACCGCCTCTTTCCGGTCTACTTTAAATGCAGTTCCTGTCTCCGCGCCGAGAATCAGGTTCTCCGCAACGGTCATGGACGGAACCTGCATGAAATGCTGGTGTACCATGCCGAGTCCGGCCGCGATCGCATCGCTGGATGATGAGAAGTGTACCTCTTTTCCATCCACGAAGATCTGGCCTTCTGTCGGTGCCAGCATGCCAAACAGCATCTTCATTAAGGTGGATTTTCCCGCGCCGTTTTCACCGACGAGGGCATGGATCTCACCCTTTTTGATCTGCAGATTGACATTATGGTTTGCCACAACGCCGCCCGGATAAACTTTTGTGATGTTCCGAGCCTCTAAAATGATCTCCTGCTCCATTGTTTCCTCCAAGTAAGGCATCTTTGTCTGCCTGTGAAAGTGGTTCCTGTTCGTAACTGCCTGAATCGCAAATATAATGCAAATGCGGACATTGGGCTGCGCCCGCGTAAATGTAAAAATCTCCTGCGATTCGCGGGTAGATATGGGGCGATGGACGGCCCGTTCCCCAGAGTTTCCGGAGGAACAGACGATTCCAACGTCCCCTATATCTCTCCGCATGAATACAGGAGATAAATACTCGCTGCCCCGACATGCCTCTTCTTGTTTTCATTGACATGAAAACAAGAAGCTATGGGCGTTGCCCATATACCAGATCGATCGTAAAAAGGCTTATGCAAGCAAGCTTGCAACACCTTTCTACGCCCGATCCGGTGCATGTCTCAACTGGTTTCCTTTACTGAGCTCCGTTGATGATTCCCTTCAGAGTTGCCTCATCCATACCATAAGCGGAATCAACGGTAACCTCGCCTGCGAGCAGCTTCTCTTTTGCATCCTCAACGGCTTTCTTTGCATCCTCAGATACTGCAGACTGATAAATATCGTTGTCAGCAAGGCCTACAACGCCGTCCTCAATACCGAGAATCTGGTACTCACCATACGGAAGTGTTCCATCAACTGCCTTCTCAACTGCATTGTAGATGCTGTCGCCAACGCCCTTGATCGCGGAAGAGATGATGAAGTTTGCCTCGTCCTTACCCTCGTAAGCAAGTGCCTGGTCGGAGTCAACGCCGATGCAGTACTTCTTGCTTTCTGCAGCTGCCTCGATAACACCTACGGATGCCGGACCTGCTGCTACGAATACAACGTCAGCGCCGTTGGAGTACTGAGTGATCGCAAGCTCTTTTGCTGTTGCGGAGTCAACATAGGAACCAACGTAGGAAACAAGTACCTTCACATCCGGATCTACGAACTGAGCGCCCTCGATGAAGCCGACTGCAGAGTCGTTGATAACGGCTGCTGTATCCTTTGCGCCTACGAAACCGATCACGTTGTCCTCGTTTGCGTATTCCATATCGGACTTTGTCGCACTTGCTGCAAGAACACCTGCAAGGAATGCGCCCTCGTTCTGCTTGTAGCTCATGGAGTATACGTTGCTTAAATCACCAAGCGTGTAGTCAACATCTGTATCAAAGATGATGAACTTCTTCTCCGGGAACTCCTGAGCAACCTTCTCTGTGATCTCCTTCATATCCCAGAGACCTGTGATGATAAGGTCTGCATCGGACTCACAAGCGTCTAACATGGAACCTTCAAACTTTGTCTTGTCGCTGCCCATCTCGACCATGTTTACTTCAACCTTATCGCCAAGCTCAGCCTCAAGCTTTTCCATACCAGCCTGTGCGGAGTCGTTGAATGCCTTATCGCCGAAGGAGCCGGTAACAAGAAGTGTTACTTTTAACTTCTCGCCGTTTGTCTCAGCCTTTGCTGCCTCTGCAGTTGTCTCAGCAGCTGCTGCGGTTGTCTCGCCTGCTGCTGCAGTTGTCTCGGTCTTGCTCTCGCTTGCGCATCCAAACAGCATGGAAGCTGCCATCGCCATTGCAAGTGTGCTACATAAGAATTTCTTTTTCATAATTAGTTGTTCTCCTTTTCGTAAAAAGTTGATTTATTCAAACTATCCAGAGTTTCCAGATAATTTTTCTTGTTCATTACCGGCTTGAACGCCTCTTTGATCTTCCACGCGGACGCACCGCCATCGGATAAGAGATCTGCCACGGTATCTGCGAAATAATGAGCCGGGACACAGTATGCCTGCTCCGGATCCGCCGTCTTAAAATCTTTTCCGTGGATACTGCCCTCAAATCCGGCAACACCGATCTCAACGATCGGCCACATGAGGGATAAGTCTCCCATATCTCCGGAAGCGAAGCCGTGAGTTCCCTGAGCGACCATGCTCTCGTCGATATAATCTAAAATGTGTTTCTTCACAAGCTCTGTCAGGTTCTCGTCCTGATGGAGTGGGAAATAACCCGGTGTATCCTGAATCTCAAGATCACAGTTGATCGCAAGTGCTCCGGCGCGGATCGCGCGGGTCACTTTCGCGTTTGTCTCAAAGATCGCCGGAACTGTCTTCGCCCGGACATACATCTCAAGCTGTGTTCTTCCCGGAACCGTATTGACAGACTGACCACCTTCCGGCACATAGAAATGGACGCGGATCGCGTCATCTGCTCGGAAAGTCTCTCTCAGGAAGTTGATCCCCGTCATGGCAAGGTTTACCGCATTGAGCGCGTTTACGCCGCCTTCCGGGTTCGCTCCTGCGTGGGACGCCTTTCCTGTAAAGATTGCCCGCTTCATGATAAAGCCGTTTAAGCTGGAACCGATCTCCGCATGATACTTTGTCATGTCGATCCCCATAGCGTGGCAGGATAACATGATGTCCACATCATCAAAAATGCCTGTTGCGATCATCTCCTGCTTGCCTGACGGGTGGGAGATCTTTCCTTCCTTAATAAGTCCCTTCCGGTAATCCATATCGCAGAACTCCTCCGCCGGCGTCACGAGAAGTGTGACCTTTCCGCAGAGATCCTTTAACATACCGGATTCCCTAATGGCTAAAAATAAGCTCATCATAACGCCAAGCTGACCGTAGTGGCCGCAGGTATGGGCTGCGCAGCTGTCCTCACTGGCGTACGGATGTCCGAAAGTCGGAACTGCGTCGAATTCCGTGATCAGGCCGATATTCGGCCCCGGCTTTCCGGAATCTAAGACTGCCCGGATTCCCGTGTATGCGACATCCTCATGCGGAATTCCCGCCTTGTCGAGTGCCTCGATCGCCTTTTTTCTTGTTCTGAATTCCTTAAATCCAAGCTCCGGATGACAGTAAATATCTTCGCTCATTGCGATGATCTCCGGAAGGATCTGATCTAATGCTTCATGAACTGATTTCATGGTGTTTCCTCCTTCACTATACCTGTGCGGGCCGGATGCAGAGCCCTTCACGACAGTCTGCCTGAAATTTCTGGGCATTCCCGGAAATTCCCCATTACACAAAAAAGGTCTGCAAATGCAGACTTTTTTACGGGTTACTCAGGCAACTAATGAGTCAGTATAGTACAGAAAATATCATAACGAGTTTTATGGGCAGATGTCAAGATTTTTCTATGTTTTTTTTGACAGTTTTTAGAGGCATTCCGCTCATCAGAATATATATCATGTGTACTTATAAGTACTTGTTCGATATGTTAATAAATGGCATATTAACAGAAAAAGCGCCGTTTTCAATATCAGAAAGCGGCGCTATCGCTTTAATCAATATTTTATGCCCCGTACATCCATGTCGGAAGTGCCAGACAAATCTGAGGGATATATGTGATAAACTGTAAAATGATATAAAACATAATAATGTAAGGAACCGTTGCTTTACAAATCCGCTCAAATGGTACACTCGATACTTTTGACAGTACATAGAGCACCATACCCACTGGCGGTGTTAAAAGACCGATCATAAGATTTAAGATCATGATAATTCCAAAATGAACCGGATCTACTCCAAACGCAGTTACGACCGGAAGGAATACTGGTGTCAGGATAATAATGGATGGAGAGGAATCCATGAACATTCCGACAAAAACAAGGAATACATTGATCACAAACAATGCCATATATTTATTGTCTACATAGGTAAGGAAGAGGTTCGCAACCATCTGCGGGAATCTCTCAAAAGAAAGGATGTAACAAAAGATTGTTGCACCGCAGACGATCATCATAACGGTACATGTTGTCTCGCTGGCTTCCTTTAATGCTGCAAGCAGCTTTTTTAATGTCAGTGTGCGATAGAAGAATCCGAGGAAAATCGCGTAAAATGTTGCGATAATTGCTGCCTCTGTCGGTGTGAAGATACCGGCAAGAATTCCCCCGAGAATAACAACTACGGTCAGAAGCGACAGAAATGCTCTTCTGAAAGAGTGAAACAATGCCCTGAACCCACACCACTCTTCTTTTCGGTAACCACGTTTTTTGCTGATGATGTATACCATGGCACACATTGCGATTGCCATGATAGCTCCCGGAACTGCTCCAGCCATAAAAAGACGCCCAATAGAAACAGATGCTACTGTTCCGTATACAACTGCCGGAACGCTCGGCGGGATGATCGGTCCTACAAGGGAGGACGCTCCTGTAACTGCCAGAGAGAAATCATCATCGTAGCCAGCGTCGTGCATGGCCTTTAACTCGATAGCGCCAAGTCCTCCGGCATCCGCGATCGCTGCTCCGGACATTCCGGCGAATACTACAGATGCCAGAATATTTGCATGTCCCAAACCGCCGGTGATATGTCCGACCAGCTTACCGCAGAAATCAAAGATACGATCTGTAACTTCACCGCTGTTCATCAGGTTTCCTGCAAGAATGAATCCTGGAACCGCAAGAAGTGTGAATGTGTTCGCGCCCTCCGTCAGTCTCTGCACAACCATGATGAGCGCCATGTTGTTTGTCATAAAGTAGATCGTTCCACTGCAAAGCAGACAGAAAGCGATCGGGCATCCAAGGATCATTAATAATAAAAAGCTTACTAACAACGCTGCCATACTACTGTTCCTCCTTCACATAGCGTGCCTGATATCCAGGCCAGTCAAAGATTGCGTACAAGGCGTCGACAGTCCACTGAATGGCCATCATGAAGATTCCCACCGGTGCTGCAATATACTCGATTCCAAGACTGATACCCAATGTAACTGCCTTTAATTTACTCTGCGACAAAAAGATCTTATACGCATTTGGAAGAAGAATAAAACACGTCGCAGCAATGGTAATGCTGACAATGATCTGCACGATGCGTTCCACCGACTTAGGAAGCATTCCCGTCACCACAGTCATCCGAACATGAATATGGCTTCGCCCGCACCAGGCAGAGCCCAGAAGCGCAATCCACACAAACATGTATCTTGCCAGCTCTTCCGACCAGGTGAGTGGATGCTGGAACAGGTAACGTGCTCCTACTTGTGCAAGAAGATCCACACACATTGCGGACATCAGAAAAATAATAACCCATTCATTCAGTTTGTTAAATTTGTCATACCATTTATTGATCTGGTTTATAAACTGTTTCAAAATAGATCCCCTCCTTGTATTGTTCTCTTCAACTCATACTGCCTTTTATCTTGATCTGTGTATATGTCCTGCGTTCCCTCCCTTTTCTTTGCATTTTCCAGCTTATGCTGTGATGTCCATTTTGTATTCTTTATGAATGCAATAGATATATCACGATATTTATAGGCATATTATACATATTTTCTCTTAAAAAGCAATAAGTTTTATGCATAATATACGCATTATTTCCATTGTCATCTGCTAACTTAACGCATTCTTAGCATGCCGCTTACTGTCACTGCCGCCGCAACCTCTTTCAGATACATAAACATTACAAAAAAGCCCTCTGGTAATCCCAAAGAGCTTTCTGTTTGTCTGTTATATTCGGTTGTGTTTTCGAGTATACTATAATTCTCTCATCTTCTGAACCCATGCGCCGGTCTCGTTCAGCACCGTCTCAAGAGATGGGAGATTGAAACACTCGAAGGATGCATACTCGGAGTATCCCGTATTCTTCACCATCTTAAGGATAGCGGCAATATCCGTATGACCATAGCCCGGGAACATACGGTTAGAATCTGCCAAATGAATATGTTTTAACTTATTTCCCATGATCTTGATGCTACGCTCGTAACCAATATCCTCAATATTGGCATGGAACAGATCCCAGAGAATTCCGACACAGTCAGGATTACCCAGTCCATTGTCAATAAATTCAACAGTCGCCTCCGCAGAGTTTAATAATGCAGTCTCATAACGGTTAATGGCCTCAAGGCAGATTATCACGCCTTTCTTATCTGCATATTCGATGATTGGCTTCATAGCTTCTGCAAGTTCTTTCAGGTCCTTATCCATTGTCGTCTGGCTTCCAAGTCCTCTCATAAGTCCCATAGTCACCTTGCTCCCCAGAATCTTTGCCGCATCGATATGCTGCATAAACCTCTCCTGAGTCTTCTTCATGACATCTGCTGGAACACCGATCAAAGATAAGCCCTCAAGTCCACGAGCCTGTCCTGTGGACAGAGTAGAGCAGCCAAGTCCTCTCTGATCCAATTCATCCTTAATTTTTGCTACATCAAGGTTATTGTAATTACTGATGCAGAGTTCCGCACCATCGAGATGATTTGCTTTCATCCAGTCCAGACCTTTTAAATAATCAGCCGGAGAAAACGAAGAAAATATCGTGTCATACTGTAATGTAACGGTTGCACTGAATTTCATGATCACTGCCTCCTAAACTCTTTTATATTATAAAGTAACACCATCACGGAAAATGGATATTTCTCTATATCCATATTCCTCGTTCTTTGTATGATGCCGCCCACTGGCAACTTCCAACATCTCATGGAATAACTCTTTTTCCACTTCTTCAAAGCTCTTTCCTTCCAGAACACCTCCGGCGTTGAAATCAATCCAGCCAGTCTTTTTCTCTGCGAGAGCTGTATTGGAAGAAATCTTGATCGTAGGCACAAAAGCTCCAAATGGATTTCCGTTTCCGGTCGTAAACAGAACTATATTTGCTCCGCTTGCTGTCAGATTCGTGACAGACACCGCATCATTTCCGCTTCCGATCAGGAGACTCAGGCCCCTTTTCTTAACCTGATCACCATAGTAAAGCACATCTACCACTGGTGCGGAACCGCCTTTCTGGATGTTTCCGAGAGACTTATCCTCATCCGTGGAAATTCCGCTTCTGATGTTGCCCGGACACGGATTTCGATCGATGGGTTGACCATATCGCATAAAATATTCTTTAAAATTATTAATAAGCTCTACCACGTCCTGAAAGACCTCTTCGCTTACCGCCCGATCCATCAGTCTTGTCTCTGCGCCGAACATTTCCGAAACTTCGGTCAGGATTGCTTTACCGCCGCATTTAACCACATGATTCGTAATACGTCCGCAAAGCGGATTCGCCGAAATTCCTGAAAATGCATCCGAGCTTCCGCATTTTACACCAATCTGCAGCAGTCCCGCAGACACTTTCTGTCTTTTAAAGGAACCGGCATACTCTGCCAGTTCGTCCAGAAGTTTCATGCCTTCCTCATACTCATCTTTATGGTCCTGAGTTACAAGGAATTTTACGCGCGCTGGATTGACATCCCCGAGCACTGGTTTAAAATATTCCAGACAGTTATTTTCACAGCCCAGACTCACGACCAGAACTGCTCCCGCATTCGGATTATTGATCAAACCTTTCAGCAGTTTCTGAGTCATCAGCATATCATCTCCAA
>UMEM01001029.1_pt1 | contig 78955 bp, 58 predicted proteins | sample 1964761 | NCBI WGS metagenome assembly UMEM01 (sample SAMEA4836021, study PRJEB28245) | human gut metagenome | biome: gut microbiome; material: fecal sample | place: Denmark | collected 2008 | reverse complement strand
GTCGTGTTTAGTGTTTGATTCGTCCCGTAAATTTCGGAAGTCTGTCTTAAAGTGTTTGTACAATTTATTATGCTGTGTTTCATGTCTATGATGTGGAATGCCCGGTGAATTACATCACCGGGGTTTGAAACAGAAAATCGAAAGGTTTGCTGTCTCGTAAATCTTTTATAGCATCGCCTGCATAAATTTCTCCGTTCGATAGCGGGAGTTTTTTCACTTTTGCCGACGGACTGAAATCTATTTTTTTCAAGTCGAGCCAAAATAGATTGGGGGTGAGTGTCGATTCGAAGTAATATACTTTGTTCTTTTGATCGGAGATTGACCTCCAACGGGTAGAGGAGATGTGCGGTTTGTCGGGTGTATTTATACCTAAGGGAACCGATACATTGCGCATGACACTCAATACACTGGGTACTGCGATTTTGGCATCGGACGTTTGGGGGATTGCTTTTATGTAGAAAGAAGCCCGTACAAAACGGTCGCTCGCCCGGTTTGTTCCCGGTAACATTACCAGTCCTCCGATTTCTTCCCAATAGCGGTTAATGGCTAATTGTTCTTCATACCGAGGCGAGTTTGTCATCACTCTATATTCCTTTCCTTCGTGGATATTCAGTTTCCCGTCGAGATATTCCAAGATTGCCGTATTCCCAGTTTCGTCGGTAATTGCTAAGTGCAGAGTAGATTCGGGTCCATTGTTCGGCATGCGTGGAGCGTCTATGCGGAAGGTTTCTTTTTTCAATTCTTCGACAGCTTCGTGCACAGTTGCAAAATTATCGAGTACATATTGGGTCCATATACTGATTCCCATTACTGGGCGGGTATCGCCCGGCAGTGAATAGACGGACTCGGGCAAAAATAGCAGGCTTGCCACCAATCCTTTTTCGTTTATTCCGTCACAGGTTCCTATGTCGTATCCTGTCGCAATTACACTTCCGTATTTAGAGGTCCAATTCACGGTTTCGCCCTTGTTGTATCCGGCTCGTTTCATTCCACGAGGAAAGACGTAGATGTTCGACATAATGTCTTCTTTCCAGTCCATCGTACGGCCTGTTATTACCATTTGTTCGGGGCCGATATACACGGCGCGTGTACAGGCTTCCATAGGCTCTATGTTCCCGGTTGAAACGGCTGCCAACGCTAAAAATGCTCCTGTCATACTTTTTTTCATTATGTTCATATTTACTTTCATTATAAAGGTTCTTTTTTAAGAACAATCGATGGGCGATTATTATCGGTTTAAAAGGAACATTAAACAGATTCTTAGGTTTATTTAAGAAGCTGTTTTAAATTTATTGAGAAATAATATTATCATTTCAAACAGGTATGTTCCGGCCATATTGAGCCCCTGTCTGGCATCTTGAATCCCTTGATTTTTGTCAATAGCCCGCTATTGACTGCATATCTCGGACTCCAATCAGCTTTAACATAGGTCTCAATCTGTCTCGGAATAAATTTAAAACAGCTTCTAAGAATAGCGAGTGGAGTTGGCGGGTGTGTTATGGCTAAAAAGCGAGGGTCTCGAAATGCCATTCGAGACCCTCGCTTTTTAAGATTTTATTTTCTTTGATCGTTGGCTTATCAGAAGCTATCGGAGAATAGTTTCGATTCGGAAACTTTGACTACTTTTCCGTATTTTTCGAGAGCCTTAATATCGAAATCTTTCGGATTTCCTACGATGGCGATAACAACCGGTTTTCCCTTGATGTTTTCGTTGTAGAAATCGATGATGTCCTCGAATTTGAGCGTTTCGATCTTTTTCATTTTGTCGATGGCCGGATCTTGTGTATAGCCCATTCGTTTCCATGCCTCATATACGGCGCTTGCAGAACGGAATCCTGGTTTCGCACTGAGGATAGATTCTTTGATATTGGTTTTTACTACGTCGAAACGTTCGGGTGTGGACGGCATATCTTTCAACAAATTCATGTAAATCTCGATAGCGTCGAGCGTTTTGTCTCCCTGAGTACCGACAAATCCTTGAAATAGCGTGTTTCGACCGGCAACGGAGGGAGTCCCCACTATACCGTAGGAGGTATATGCCATAGCTCGTTTTTCGCGAATTTCATCTACGACGAGGCTTCCGAATCCGGCTCCAAAGTAGCTTGAAAAGGCTTCGATGAATATATCGTCTTTTACATCGAATGGTTTTCCTTCTATAAAGAAGTATATTTTACTTTGAGTCGCTTTGCTGTTGGGCAGGAAGAAAATCGTATTTTCGGTATATTGTTGTCGAGGACGTAATTCGGGAGAGGTAGAGGGCATTTCTTGCGCTTTCAACGGCAAGTTTTGGCTCAATACTTGGTATACGTCGTCGAATGGCGCCGTACCTACGTAATAGATTTCACATTCGTAATTCGTGGCGGCTTGGAATTGGGTCGTCAGATCTGTAATCGAAAGGTCTATTAAATCACGAGTGGGGATGCGTTGCAGGTAGTCTGAACTATCCTTGTATAGTACATACGACGTGAGGGCACTTTCCAGTGTCCCGATGCTGCTTTTTTCCATCTGGCGAGAACCGAACGCGCTACCGATGAGGCTTTGCAACTGCTTGTCGTCGAGTTTGGGGAAAAGGATTTGTTTGGAAAGAAGCTGGCAGGCTTTTACCAAATCTTTTTCGTATCCGCTCATCATGACATACATGTAGTTGTCGTCCACAGCGTATGTGCAATTTGCATTTAACTCGCCCATAGCCCGTTTGAATGCCAACGGTTCGATATCGGGCAGCATACCTGCGTTGTTCATCAGGGCGACGGCATATTCGAGTTTAGGCATCTTTTTCGTTCCGATGCCGTATTTCAAAGTCATCGTGAATACGTCGTTCTCGGGGTTGAGATTGTAGAACAGTTTGCTGCGAGTGTTGATTTGCTTTTGTTGGATAGAGTTGAAGTCGCAGTATTTTACTTCGGGCATGTTGACCGGTATACTTTCTACCCATTTAGCATATTCCGATTTGGCTCCTTTTTTCGTCTCGATGGGTTTGTAATCGGGCTTTTTCAGTTTTTGTCCTTTGCTGTCGAGGTTTTTTGCTTCTTGAATATTCAAAGCGAGGTAATTGTCGTTAAAGTATTTTTTTGCTACGGCTTTCACCTCGTCGATGGTGACGGCTTTGACTTTTTCTTTGAAGTTGACGATGTCTGACGGATCGGCTCCCGTATTGAAAAGAGAGGCTAAGATATAGGCTTTCATTTCGTTCGATTCCATTTGCAGGTCGTATTCGCGTATCAGGTTTTGTTTGATAGCTTCGAGAGTCGCTTCGTCGAACTCCCCGTTTTGCAGTTGGCGCAAAGAGGATAATACGATTTTTTCTACCGATTTGTGACTGTCCCAACGATTTTGGTTCGCATCGAAAGAGGGAATGGCATTGATCATGAGAATCCCTGCATCTCGCATGGCATTTTGAGATGCGCCTACGCTCATGATGTCGCCGTCGAGTTGCAGCTTGTCGAGGATACCGGTTTTTTGAGAATTGGAGAGAAGTTGGCAACAGATTTCCAATGCGATTTCTTCTTTGTCGTTCGAAGGAACTCCATTATAAATGAGGGCCAGCATAGGATAATAGAAAATTTTCGCGCTCTTTTCCGTGCGACCTTTGAATTGGCGGACGGGTTTCTTTTCCCGATGTATCTCGGCTCGGCGGGGAACTCTTTCGAATTTATCGCGAATCATCGGTATTGCCTCTTTGGCATCGATGTTACCTACCAGAATGATAGACATATTCTGAGGGCCATACCATGTATTATAGAAATCGATCAGTTTACTCAACTGGGGATTTTTCAAGTGTTCGGGGAGACCGATAATGGGACGGGCGTACGGGTGATCTCCGAATGCTTGTTCATAGATGAACTCTCTCATTCTCGATCCGCGGTCGTCGTTATACATGTTGTACTCTTCGTATACGGCTTCCAATTCGGTCTGGAAGCCCCGGAATACGGGGTCTATAAGACGTTCGGAATAGATTTCGAGCCATTTTTCGAGTTGCGAAGGCGGGAAGGAATTGTGATATTCCGTTTGGTCGTAGCCTGTGCTGGCGTTTAGTCCTTGTCCTCCCATGTGGTCTACCAAAAGGGAAAATTCATTTCCTGCGGCATATTGGGCTGCTTCACGGGTCAGGTCGTTAATTTCCTTGTCTACGGCTTCGCGGGCAGCGGGGTCGCTTAATGCTGCTCGTTCGTCATACTTGGCGATAATTTTTTCATAGATGGGTTTCTCTTTTTCCCAATCCAGTGCATCGATGGTTTGGGTCCCTTTGAACATGACATGCTCCAAGTAATGAGCCAGTCCGGTGTATTGTTCGGGATCGTCGACCGAGCCTACTTTGAAAGCGATCATACCGAATACATCGGGTTTACTTTTGTCTTCCCAAATGTAAACCGTTGCTCCATTACGTAGAGTCATTACGCTAAGTTGTTGGGCTTTACCCGGAGTAAAAAACAGACATAGCGCGATAAAGCACAATAGATGTTTGATTTTCATATTGTTAAGTATTTGTGTGATTGTGTTTGCAAAATATTCCTATTCTTAGGAGCAAAAATAACATAAAATTACTAACTTGTAGTCGTTTTTGACAAATTTAATTTTGAATGTTTATAAATTTATTCTTATGAAAAGATTGTTATTTGCCGGATTGCTGGGGGTGATTACCTCTCTTGGGCTCCGGGCGGGAGAGCCTACAACTATGTGGCCGTATTTATTCGATGATTTTATGGAGGCTTCTATTTATTCCAAATCGGGGAATAAAGGGGAGGCGAAAGTAAACATTCATTTATTGCGTAACGATTTGCATTATTTGAATGGTTCGCAGATATACTGTCCCGATAATCAGAATGATATCGGTCGGGTTGTTTTTGCCGACAGTACCGAATTCGTACGTTGCGAGAATTTTTTTATCGAGGTATTGGGCGAGACACCGCAAGCGATTCTCGGTCGTAGGACGACGGGCGATTTCGACCGTTTGCTACAAGGGACGGGGGCTTATGGTACATCGTCGTCTACTTCGGCGGTCGATAATTTGTCGAGTTTGCAACTCGGCGGTATTGCCAATCTCAATTACGATATGATTCGCGTGGAGCGTGAAAACGGGCAGACATTACCGGTGTCTACTCGGTTGTGTTTCATTGTCGGTGGTGAAATTGTCAATGCCAATAAAAAATCTGTTTCGAAGCTCTTGCCCGAATCAAGCAGAAAAGAGTTCAATGTATTTCTTAAAGCGAATAAGATCAAGTGGAGTAAGGTCGATCATTTGCAAAAGGTTCTTGGATATATTTCTCCTCTTTTAGGGAAATAGTTGTAAGATTCCATAAGAGTTTTTGATTGTAGGGTTTAACCCCCTCGCCCTGCGGGCACTCCCCCTATATTCCCTAACGGAAACACCCCGTAATGCCACGGGACACGGCAGGGGAGAGGGTGATACCTGATTTGTTACTGCCGATGTTTTCTAACCCCTCCGTCTTTCGGACACCTCCCCTATATTTTGCGTTGCAAAACACAGGGGAGGAGGGTGAGATGTATTTTCCTTTAGCTTCTGCTCCGATTTTATACGTGACACCCCGCAATGCTACGTGACACGGCAGGGGAGGAGTGTAGAAATCTTACAATAACGTTGCTATACTGTTTTTTAACCCCTCCGTCACTGCGTGCCACCTCCCCTATATTTTGCGATGCAAAACACAGGGGAGGAGTTTTAAAATATCTCCGATAAAATGATAACTGAGATGCTCCGAAATGCTACGGGACACGGCAGGGGAGGAGGATAATAGTTTTTTGTATTTCAGTTTTTGGGGTAGTCCAGATGAACAGGGGGAGAGATTAGATGAAAATTCGAGCAGCCTAAAAAGGTAAGAAGGAGGTGAAAACAATTTTACGAAGGAAGAGCCGCATCGTTGCTCTATAAGAGTTTTGATACGGCTCTTTGGGGTTTAGCGGTTACGATCTGTGACTTTTCAGAACGGTCATTTAGAAGCTGTTTTAAATTTATTGAGAAATAATATTATCATTGCAAGCAGGTATGTTCCGGCCATGTTGAACCCCTGTCTCGCATCTTGAATCCCTTGATTTTTGTCAATAGCCCGCTATTGACAAAAATCTCGGACTCCAATCTGCTTCAACATAGGTCTCAATCTGTCTCGGAATAAATTTAAAACAGCTTCTTCGTTTTGACGCAATCGCTTCGTCGTTTTTATGGGTAATAGAATTTTATTCGAACTTGCGTTGCCAGAACCACATCTCGTTAAAAGTGAGGCTTACCGATATTCTGAAATGGTCTTCGGTAATGAGTTTAACGGGGGTGCATTGGCGATTGATGTACTCGAACGATACGTTGACTACCGATTTGTCTGTGGCAAGGGGAAAACCGAAACCGCAAGTGGCTCCGATTTCGTCCATATCGTTTCCGTTTATTTTCAGATAAGAGCGATTGTAGAAGATACCTGCCCGGTAGTTGACGTGTTCGAAATAGTTTCCTCCCATGTTTTTCGGACGGAATTCGGCTCCCAATGCTATTTTTAATCGGTTATTGAATTGTCCTTTGGAGGATTGTAACTGTCCGGCGGTGAGATTCGTAAATTTGGCGTCGGCCCAATTCTGATAGGTTACGTCGGCCGCTATGGTAAGGCGTTTGTCGTAGTTGTAACTGATACCGCCGCCGTATGTCGAGGCCAATGAATAATTATTTTTCATTTTCAGGGTATCGGCGGTGGTCGCCGTGTTGGAGCTTACATCGTAGGTACTGCGGTATGCTCTACCCAATAGGGCTTTCCCGGGGGAATAAACCGCACCGAGCGTGATCGTATGCTTTTTGTTCCATTCTATGGCATATTGGGCGCCGAACGATAAATGGTAGTCGCGTACTTTGAGCATGGTTTCGAAAACGACGCTGCTGCCGCCGTTACCCGGTATTCCGGTGTTGGTATTGGAGAGGTTCCCGAAGAGGTAGCTGATGTTGGCTCCTATCGAGAATCCTTTGAAGGGTCTACCGCTTACTCCCACATAGGCTTGTGAGATATTGCCATCGCCCGACCGGCTATCCGAGCCGTTGTCTATGCCGGTTATGAAAGAGTAGCCTACATTGGAATAGGGCAGGAGCCCCACGCTACCGGCCATGTATCGTCCCAATGGAAACTGCATGACGATGTAGTCGAGCGACCCGCTTTGGCTGTTTTCTTTTAGCGAGCCTTCTCTGGTGATTGTATTTTGATAGGTGAGTCCTATATCGAAAAGAAAAGTGAGCGAATCCATGCTTGCATAGGAAGCCGGGTTCATCACATTGATTTGCCGATTGTTGTGCAAGGCATATCCTACGCCACCCATAGCTCGTTGAGCGCCTATGGCGTTGTCACCCAAAATACCATATCCGAATCTGGAATAGGGTGAGCTTGTCCCGTTTTGGGCAAAGGCGACGAGCCCTATCGACAAGCAGATAAAGAGAATTTTATATTTTAGCATTTTCTTGTAAGATTCTGTTTAAGCCGGTTAGTACCAAGTTTTCGTCCACAAAGATGCGACTTTTTATTTTTGCAGCCAATTTTAAGGCATCTCCCCCTGTTAAAAAAACGAAAAGGTCGGGATAAACCTTGTTTAACCGGGCTATATATCCTTCTATTTCATAAGCGACACCGAGCACAGCTCCTGCCCGCATGGCGGTTTCGGTGCTGAATCCTATTTCGGGTGTCTCTCCTGCATCGTCGATGAGGGGGAGTTTTCCCGTGTGTTCGTGCATGGCCCGTAATCTCAATCGGATGCCCGGTGCTATGTTTCCGCCGGCAAACGTGCCATCGGCGGTGAGTAGATCGTAGGTGACGCATGTGCCTGCATCGACGATGAGCACTGCTTTGTCGGGGCATTGCATGACGGCTCCCACTACTGCGGCGATTCTGTCCAGACCTAATGTTTCGGGGGTGGCATATCCTATTTTAATGGGGAGTTCCGATGAATGGTCGAATTTTAAAAAGTAGGGTAGTCGCTGTCGCAGTATCGCTATGGCTTCGGGATCGTACTCGGTGACTGTCGAGAATATGGCGGCATCGACTTCGTGAGCGTTCAAGAAGTCGATAACGGTCGTTGAGTCCCATTTCGGGTAGAAATAGACATTTTGCAATCGTCCTGCCCGAAAGAGTGCCATTTTGGTTATCGAGTTTCCTTGATCGATGATAAGATTCACAGCTTAAAATTTTAGACAAAAGTACAAAAGAGAATGTGTATGCATGCATGAACGGTTCTTTTTTTTCTCAGATTTATACTAATGGGGCGATTTTGTCTATTTTCTTTTATTTTTCAACTCCCTTTTTATACGCTTGTGTTTTCGGAATGGGGCTGTTTTTTTCTGCTCGTGAGGCTTGGCAGGGGGGATACAAAGGACTTTCTTTCCCTGTCAAAGAAAGTGCCGCCGCAGTTATCGGGCTTTTGGCTTTTCGCTACGGTCGCCGTCGGGGTCTGCGGAACTCGCTCCGCTCAAACAGTCCTCGCCCTTTTCCCTCCGTCTCCCTTGCGTCTTCACCGCCCGATAAAGGCGGAATCGGGGATTGTTGCTTTTGCTTGTATTCTAACCCCCTCGCCCTATGGGCACTCCCCCTGTGTTTCCGTAGGGAAATATAGGGGAGAGACCGAAGGAACGGTAGTTCCGGAGGAGAGGGGTTGAGAAATATTACAAGGTAATTTTTATTTGTAGGGGGTAGAAATATCGGTAGAGGTAAATAAATATTATAGAGGAGCTTTGAAAAAATAAGAGGGGAAGTAGTTGGATTTACCATTCTGGGAAATTATATTTGTAAATCATTCTAAATGAGTTATGAAACGAAGTTTCAACAGAAAGGAGAAAGAGGTCCAGCGGAAAGAGCTTCGTTCCAACGGGACAAAATACGAAGCGACTCTTTGGCTGATATTGAAAAACCGACAAATCGATGGAGTGAGATTCCGCCGGCAATTTTCGGTGGGTGAATATATATTGGATTTTTACTGTCCCGAATTGAAGTTGGGAATAGAATTGGACGGGCAAGGCCATTATACAATCGAAGGGAGTCTTAGAGACGGGAGCCGGGATAACAGGTTATCTGCACGAGGGATAACCGTATTGAGGATTGAAAATCGAGCGATTTTCGAGAATCAGCCGGCTGTGATAGAGCTGTTGAAAGAGACTGTTCGGAGATTAAAGGTTTCTGGTCAAAGTGTTTAATTGGAATCATTTGTTTTTTCTGTTTGTGTAATTTTTTTTAACTTCTCTGTTGTTTTAACCCCCTCGCCCTGCGGGCACTCCCCCTATATTTTTGCTGCGCAAAACACCCCGCAATGCTGCGGGACACGGCAAGGGAGGAGTGTGATACATGTCTTTCTTTACAGTCCGATGTGTTTTCTATATAACAATATAAAACATTCTCACCTTCTCCCTCTATATTGCTGCGTGACACCCCGTAATGCTACGAGGCATGGCAGGGGGAGAGTGTGATACTCGGTTTGTTGCTATCGCTGTTTTTTAACCTCTCTGTTTTATTAACCCCTCCGTCCTTCGGCCACCTCCCCTATATTTTGCTGTGCAAAACACAGGGGAGGAGTTTTAAATATCCTTCCGATAGTGGAATATAAGTCCTTATTCTAAGAGTTGACTTTCTTATTTTTTTGAGTACAGGGGAGGAGGATTGCAACGCAGCCTTTTTCTCTATGCTGTTTTGTCGCACCCTGTAATGCTACGGGGTACGGCAGGGGGAGAGTGTGATACTCGGTTTGTTGCTATCGCTGTTTTTTAACCCCTCTGTTTTTTTAACCCCCTCGCCCTGCGGGCACTCCCCTATATTTTGCTGTGCAAAACACAGGGGAGGAGTGTGATACATGTCTTTCTTTACAGTTCGATGTGTTTTCTATATAACAATATAAAACATTCTCACCTTCTCCCTCTATATTGCTGCGTGACACGGCAGAGGGAGAGTGTGAGATTTGATTTTGTTACTGTCGCTGTTTTTTCAACCCCTCTGTTTCTTTAACCCCTCCGTCCTTCGGCCACCTCCCCTATATTTTGCTGAACAAAACACCCCGTAATGCTACGGGGCACGGCAGAGGAGGAGATGTATTTTCCTTTCGCTTCTGCTCCGATTTTATACGTGATACCTTGTAATGTTACGGGACACGGCAGGGGAGGTGGGGGAGAAGTATCGAATGTTAATTGAATAAACGAATTGAGTTAAAATTTTGATAAGATTAGCGCTATTTGGCGATAATACGATTATAGTAGGTTCTGTTTTATATTTTATTAACATAGAATATTCCTTGTTTCTCATATTATTTTATAATTAAATTAAGAATTATCTATTATATTGTTTCTTAATAAGTTAGTCTTGTTGTGAAAAATGTATATTTATGAATCTCCGAAAAAAGAGAATGGGCTTTATCAAAAAGAAAGCCCGAAAGGTATGTTTTCTTTCAATTTGATTTTTATATTGATGTTTTTTTGTTATCTTTGCATGCTGAATACTTCTATGAGAAGTTGATTTGAGCATAGAGATTCGCTATTTTTATTAAGTTTTATATATATAATAAGGTTAAAAAAGGAAAGAAAAGTTTTAGTGTTAGTAGTGTGTAATGAAAAAAACTTGACAAAGATTGTCGAGAGTGTGTAATGTGAAAAAAGAAGAAGGAATAATCGTTTATTTAAATTTAATTTCAGTCGTATGAGAAAATTAACATTGTTATTGTGCGCTCTGTTGGCTGGCATTTCGTTAGCGGTGGCTCAAACGAGTATCTCCGGTACGGTGTTGTCGGCAGAGAATGACGAGCCGGTTATCGGTGCGTCTATCTTGGTGAAGGGCGCGAATGCTTCTACTATTACCGATACGGACGGTAAGTTTACAATCAAGATCCCTGCCGGGGCATCGAGAACTTTGGTTATTTCCTACATCGGTATGGAAAAACAAGAGGTTTTTGCGCGTAATGGTATGGTCGTTAAATTGAATTCTGCCGATCATACTCTCGACGATGTCGTGGTGGTAGGTTACCAGACGATACGGAAGGAGGCCAAAACCGGTTCTATCGCGACGGTCGATGGCGACGACTTGGCTTCTATCCCAGAGACTTCGGTCGATAAGATGCTTTCCGGTAAAATGGCCGGTGTGTCGGTTTCGTCGAGCAACGGGCAACCGGGATCTGTGGCTACGATTCGGGTGCGCGGAACCAGTTCTATCGGCGCCGGTAACAACCCTTTGTATGTGGTCGACGGTATTCCCGTGGAAAGCGGTGATGTAGGCGGACTTTCCAACAGTATGAACGCGATTGCCTTGATCAACGCCAGCGATATCGCTTCGGTGACGGTGTTGAAGGATGCCGCAGCCGCTTCTATCTATGGTTCTCGTGCTGCCAACGGTGTGATTTTGATTACCACCAAGTCGGGAGAAGCCGGGAAATCCAAGATTACCGCCCGTGCCCGCTACGGTGTGTCCACGCTTGCCAATGACAATGACTTCGGCATGGCCAACCTCGAAGAGTATGTGCAATATCAACGCGATGCCCGTATCAATGCCGGGTATAATCCCGATGATCCCTCGTCGGAGTATTATTTTCCGCAGGCTATGGCCGGCAGACGCGCGACCAACTGGATGAAAGAGTTGACGCGTAACGGCAGCTTGCAAGAGTATGAGCTGATCGCTTCGGGCGGTGCGGGCAAGACTACTTACTATACTTCATTGTCTTATAATAAAACGAACGGTATCGTGCCGACCGTAGGTTTCGAGAAGATGCAGATTCGCGCGAACCTCGATACCGAGTTGAACAAATGGTTGAAAATGGGAACTCGTCTGCATGGCGGTTATATGAAGGTTTCCGATGTGCAAAATAGTTTGTTGGGCGATAGCGGTTTGGCTCCTACGAACCCCTTCTATTCGGGTATGGCTTTGGCGCCGACCATGAATGCTTACAACGAGGACGGAAGCTACAACTTCGATTTGCCTTTCGTGTTCAACGTGAACCCGATCGCCGCTATTCGCGAACAAGACAAATACGACAAGCAGTATAAATTTAACGGAACCGTTTATTTGGAATGGAAACCGATCAAACAACTGACGTTCCGTACCAACAACTCTATCGAGTATGCCACGACTACCAGCCGCGCTTACAGTCCGGCTTTCGTGAACACGGCTTCTTATGGTGCTTCTTTGAACACGGCCGAGAGCCAATATCGCATATTGACTACTTCGAATACGATCACTTATGACGACCTGTTCAACGACGACCATTCGTTGAATGTGTTGATCGGTCAGGAAGCCAATACGTATGAATCTTCTTTCTTGCAAGGTATATCTTATCATGTGAATCAACAACGTCCTTACCACTCTGTGGGTGTTTCGGTAGAAGACCAACGAGTGGGTGACGGTCTTACCGAAATGGCGATGGTTTCTTTCTTCGGTGTAGCCGAATACAATTACAAAGGCCGTTATTATGTAAAAGGTTCTATTCGTACGGACGGTAGCTCCAAGTTCGGTCCCGACAGACGTTGGGGTACTTTCTGGGCTGCCAGCGCTTCGTGGAATATTCACAACGAAGATTTCATGCAGGATATCAAATCGGTACTTAATCAATTGAAATTGCGTTACAGCTATGGTGTGAACGGTAACGACAATATTGCAGCCTATGCACACTACGGTTTGTACTCCGACATCGTGTACAACGGTATTACCGGTCAGTTGCCTTCTCAGTTGCAGAACCGCAAATTGACTTGGGAGACCAACAAAACTCACAATATCGGTATCGACTTCCGTCTGTTCGACCGTTTGAACGGTTCTATCGACTGGTACACCCGTCGTACCGAAGATATGTTGATCGCGTCTCCTCTGCCCTATACGACCGGTTTTGCTTCGCAGGCCCAGAACGTGGGTAAGATTCGCAACAGCGGTGTGGAGGTTCAGTTGGATGCCGAGATTTTCAATACCAACGACTTCAAATGGACGGCCGGCGTGAACTTTGCGGCCAACCGTTCGAAAGTGCTCGAACTTGCTCCGGGTCAGGATTTTATAGGAACGACTTTGCGTTATGTCAAGGGCGAACAGCTTTATACCTATTGGTTGTATGACTATGCGGGGGTGAATCCTCAGAACGGTAACGCGTTGTGGCGTAACGAAGAGGGACTGTTGACCGAGAATTACGGAGAGGCTCGCCGTATCAATGCCGGATCTCCCGAACCTCTGTGGACGGGCGGTTTCAATACCGAGCTTTCTTGGAGAGGCATATCGCTGGGCATTCAGCTCGAAGCTCGCTACGGTAACAAGGTGTTGAACCAAGACCGTTCGTTGTTCGAAGCAGACGGTGCTTACGGCGATTCGAACATTTGGAAAGGCGCCCTGAACTACTGGAAGAAACCGGGCGACACCAATGTATTGCCGAAACCGGTTTACAACAATTCGAGCAACAGCTCTAACATTTCTACCCGTTATCTCGAAGATGGCAGCTACTTGCGTATCAAAGATATTACGTTGGCATACAACTTGCCTTCGAAATGGACCAAAAAGGCATTGATGAGCGGTGTTCGCATCTATGCCAGCGCATTAAACCTCTATACGTTCCACAACATGAACTACTGGGATCCCGAACACGGAACCACGGGTGCTACCATTATCAGTTACCCGATGACTCGTTCGATGATCGTGGGTGTGGATATTACTTTCTAATCAATTAAAAAAGGATTGTTACAATGAAAAAAATAATTTTATCGATAGCAGTTTTAGCGTTGGCTCTTTCTTCCTGCGAGGACTTTCTGACGAAGGAGCCACCGATGGATCAGTCAGACGAATTGGCTCTGTCGACCTTCGAGGGCATCGACGGAGCGACGGCGGGTAACTATCGGGCAGTCATCTCGTGGTATGGAGCATCGTTCCCGTTGACATTCGACGTGATGTGCGGCAACGGTATGGTAGGCCCGGTCAATACAGGACGTATGCGTCAGGAACCGGCTTGGAACTATACTTCGACCAGCACGATGGGTCTTTGGTCGAGCGCATATAGTGCGATACTGGGCTGTAATAAAGCACTCACGGCTATTAACGAAGGAAAATTCACCCGCGACGGGGTAAGCGACGAGCAAATCAACAACATCAAAGCCGAGAATCTATTCTTGCGTGCTTTGGCTTACTTCGATTTGGTACGAGTTTACGCCCAACCCTACGGTTATATCAAGGCAAACGGCATTACCGGAGTAGAAGCGATGGGTGTGCCCATCGTCTTGAAGGACGACCTTTCGGCCCGTCCCTCTCGTAACACGGTAGCGGAAGTGTATGAAAACCTCATTATACCCGACTTGGTGGAAGCCGAACGCCTGATGAGCGACAGCTATGTGCGCGCAGGGGTGAAAGATGTCGTAGCCACGGTAACGAAACCGGTTATTCAAGCCTTGATGGCACGGGTATATCTGCACCATGAAGATTGGCAGTTGGCCGCCGATTATGCGACGAAAGTGATCAAGAACGGGCGTTTCCGTCTGCTTTCGGGCGACCGCTTCGTATCGATGTGGGACGGCTCGGTAGACGTAGCCCCCCAATCGGGCAGCGAAATCATATTTGAAGTTTACGTATCTCAGAGCGACGGCAGCCGCAGTGACCTCGGAGACTACTTGACAGCACCCGAAGTTGCAGGCGGAGCCGGTTACGGCGACGTTCGAGTATCGAACGACCTCATCGATTTGTATGACGCAACCGATGTGCGCTTGACCGGATTGACGAAAACCAACAGCAGATATCCAGGTTATCGCTGGTCGACCAAGTATCCCGGTAAAAACGGACAGTTGGCCTACAATAACGTGCCGGTATTGCGTATCTCGGAAATGTATCTGATACGTTCGGAGGCTATTTACCGTGGAGCTACGGTATCGGGCGTAACCGCTATCGACGATTTGAACCGCGTAGCCACGAACCGTAATGCCGAGGCTTACGCTTCGGTAACGCTCGACAACCTGTTCGAGGAAAGCCGCAAAGAGTTCTTGTTCGAGGGCCATGTATTTTTCGATATGAAACGTTTGCAGAAGTCGTTGGTTCGGACCGATTACGACTTGGATCAGCTCACGAAAAATATCGATTTCCCGAGCTATCGTTGGGCATTGCCAATTCCCGAGAACGATATTTTGTATAACGACAATATGGATCAGAATCCCGGTTATCAAAGCAAATAAATTTTAATAGAAGACAATTATGAAAATAAGTAAATTTATATATGCGGCTGTTGTAGGAGGGGTGTTAGCTTCGTGCCAATCGGTGGATACTCCTATGTTCAGCGACAAAGATGCATTCGTGGCTTTCGACAGTAAGACCACTTCCATAGCCGAGAATGCCGGTAGCGAGGTTAAAATACCCGTTTCGTTGGTCGCCTCCAAGGGGCTTGACGTGTCGGTGGGTTTTGAAATCGATACGACTGCCTATGCCGGTAAAAACGCTGCGAAAGAGGGCGTGAATTACCGTTTGAAAAATACGTCGAATACTTTGTCGTTTACCTCTGACGGCGAGATGGTCGCTTACATATCGATCGAACCTATCGATAATAGTACATATGATGGCGATGTGTGTTTCGATATCAAACTTTCTGCCCCCGAAGGCTGTAATTTAGGCGCGAACTACACGACTACCGTCACCATCAGCGATGACGACCACCCGCTGGCTGCTGCCGGAATCTTGGGTACGTATAGCGTAGTGGGTCAAACGCCGTTCTCTAATGTTCCCGGCCCGTTCTATTGGACGTGTGTGGTATCGAAAGATAATGACTATGTAAACCGGGTATGGTTCACCCAAGTTACGCCTGATTTGCAAGGGCTCACCCCCAATCCGGTGATGGGTACGGTAAGCGATGACTTCAATACGATTACAATCCAGTCGGGTCAGAGCTTGGGTACGGCAGGATCTTATGTTTTCTCGCTTTCTATCCTTAGCATGTCGAGCGGACAGTCTGTATCGTCAACGACGGCTTCGGTAGTCCCGGGTACATCGATCAATATCAGTGAGGCTTGTTGTGTCAGTGATGCCAATGGCGACCTTTACGCAGGAGCACATACGATCGTAATGACAAAAGTTCAAGAATAATTAAAATCATAGAGCAATGAAAAAATATATTATAGGATTATTCTCTGCAATCTGCCTCATGGGGGCAGGTTGCACCGAATTCGACGATTTTACGCCGGTGGATATGGGCGAAGGCCCTGCCGTAACGGTGACGGCTGAGAAGACAGCCGTGGATGCTTTCAAGGTAACCATTACTCCGGCAGAGGGAACCGTATATTATTCTTATATTGTAACCGACGAGGCGATGACTGTCGATCCCGACCAGTTGTTGCAAGCGAAATATAAAGGTTCTGTATTGGTGAAAGCTGCCGAAAAACCCAGCGTGAGCGGTACGCTTTCTGACCAGAGTTTAGGGGCTACGTACTATGTATATGCCGTGGCCTCCAATGAAAAAGGCGTTTGCGGGGCTGTGGCTTCGGCATCTATCGCATTGCCCGACGAAGAGGCTCCTTATTTGGTAGATCTTCCCGAAGGTAATAAATATAAAGCTACGAACGGCGGACGCAGTGTCGTTTTGACTTTCAACGAGACTGTTGTTCGAGGAAGCGGAGCCATCACCTACGATGTGACGAAGGGAGACCTTACCTCTTATGCCAACGGTACGATCGAGAGTGTCGTTATCAATAACGAGTCTGTCACGATTACTTTGCCCGAAAGTGTAGTGTTCGACGAGAACGAAGCCGTATCGTATGTATTCCTCGATTTTGCCGAGGGTGCTTTTGCTGATGCCGGCGGAAATCAGTCTGCTGCATTGGTAGGTGGCGTTGATGAAGAAACTCAAACCGTTGCAGCTCCTTATTGGGAGCATAAGGCTTCACAAGAAAGTGATTTTACAGGTACATTCGGATTCTTGTTCTATCAATATGATCTTCAAACACAACAACCCGGAAGTACACCTATGGGATTCGATACTGAGTTTTCATTAAAACATGCAAATAATCCTGATACTCTTGTAATAGACCATTTCTATTTTAAGGATGGGTATCCCAATCAACTGGAAGCCGAAGTGACCGATAATGGTTTTAGAATTGCTGATTTACAAATTATGGGAGTTATGAAGGTAGAAACTGCTGCCGGAATGGTTAACGCTATTTTCACTTTCGCAGGACTTCCAGAGAGTGAAACCGATAATTTTGAATATGTAAACTTCGCTGAAAAAGCACAAGGCGGCGAGGTTGTATATGCGCAAGATCGTTGGTGTGGACTTTATTGCTTTAATGCCGATGTCGACCCCAGTGACAGCAATTTTAGCTTAGGGTGGTATGATTTGTGGAATGTATCTCTCTTCGTTAAAGGATCTGTTCAAGCCGCAGCCGCAAATACTAATATCCCGTCGTCGATAAAGTTGTTGAAAAACGAGATGAAATTGTCGGAAATGAAACCGTTGTCTGCAACAGAAAAACTTCATATGCAGTCCCTTATCAGACAAAATCTTAAAATGAAAAGTATTCGTTGATCCTTTTAAGGATAGATTTATTGAGCAGCCGGTCTTTTAGAGATCGGCTGCTTTGTTATTGTCAGTATCGACTTTGTCGTTGTAGGGTATATAGTGATAAATGATTTTTATCTGTTTTGTATTCAGGTAGATAGGGGTTGGAAAAGATTCCATAAGTTTTTTTGATTATAGGTTTTAACCCCTCCGTCTTTTAACCCCCTCGCCCTATGGGCACTCCCCCTATATTCCTTGTAGGAACACAGGGGGAGAGGATTGAAAGTGGGATTTCTCTGTTTTAACTCTCTTGCCCTGTTGGGCATTTCCCTATATATTGTTAAGGAAATATTGGGGGGAGTGGGGGTAATTCTGCTTTTGTTATGAGGGTATTGCCGTGTAAAGAAAATAAATACTTCATTTTGTCGGATAAAAAACATAGAAAATGTTAAATTGTTGCAGAATATATTCGGATTGCCTATTTTTGTCAGTCAATACAAAGATATATTTGTAAAACGAAACCAAAAACCGATTATGAAATATAGATTATTGTTATTAGTGGCAGTGCTTTTCTCATGGATAGGTGGGAATTATGCGGCGGTAGTGCCCGAAAGCACAGCGGTAGAGACGGCCAATATGCTGTTGAGTCAACGGGGCGGCGTTCTGTTTAAAGGCGGTAAAGCCCAAGTAGAAACCATGTTTCAAGGAAATGAGCCGATGTATTATATCATTCGGTTTGAAAAAGGAGGCTGGGCTTTGATTTCGGCCGAAGATACGGTAGATCCCTTATTGGGATATTCATTCGATAGCGAGTATGTTTCGGAAGGTCAACCGGAATGGATAAAAGGTTGGTTGAAAGAGTATTCCGACCAAATAAAAATAGCTCGTCAAACCCCGGCACTCCAACGTCATTATCGTTGGGCGGGAGACTTGGTAACACGGGCAACGAGCGATAGAATAGAACCGGTTGTCAAAGTAAATTGGAATCAACCTGCACCGTATAACAAATATTGTCCTACAATGCAGGGACAAAAGACTTTGGTGGGCTGTGTGGCCGTGGCTATGGGACAGGCTTTGTCGGTAGTGCGTTATCCGCTGCGAGGTCAAGGGACAAAATCGTACACAGCGCCGGGGATAGGTCTTTTGTCGGTCAATTTCGACAACGAGCCCGATTATGACTGGGATGCTATTTTGTCGGGAGCCAACAACTATGACGAAGTGGCTCGGTTGCTCTATCACTGCGGAGTTCTGATCGATATGAATTATGGTGTAGACGGTTCCGGAGCCATTACAGAAAATATACCTCAATATTTTCAGCGGTATTATGGCTTTCCCGAGACTTGCGTGGCTTACGCCCGTGACCGTTATCCCGGCGGTGATGAGGAATGGCACAAACTTATCCAAAGCGAGTTGAAGCGGGGACGCGCGGTGATTTATGCCGGAAACGAAGGTAATCAGGCCGGACACTGTTTCAATTTGGCCGGTTGGGACGGATTTACCAACTATTATGTGAATTGGGGTTGGGGTGGAGCCAATAACGGTTGGTTCACCTTGGATAATTTGGGAGATAATATACAAGGCTCTTATCCCGATAATCATCGGGTGGTCGTGGGAGTAGCCCCGAAATCGGAAACCCCGTATGACATACGCCTGAGCACGACCCGCGTGAAAATAGGAACTCCGGCGGGAGTCGCAGTCGCCGATGTCACGGTATTGAGCGACATGCCTGATGCCGAATATGAATTCGAACTGAAAGGAATGATGCAATTCGGCGGTACTTATGCCGAACCGAGTTACGAAGTCCGTGACGGTAAGCTCTATACGACAAAGTTGATCGAGGACAAAGCTATTCACAAAACTGTTTATATCAAGGCGATTCATAAAGAAAGCCGTAATTCTTATGAAAAGAAATTCGATTTGCAGCTTTCGACTTCGGGTATCGACGAAGTGCTTGCCGAAGATGTTAAAATTTATCCGGTTCCTGCCACCGATGTACTTACGATAGAAGTACCTTATGCCGAAGGCAAATATGCTATCTATAACGTGGCGGGTATGGCGTTGCAAAGCGGTGAGATTGACGATAACGTGACGACTGTCGATGTCTCGAATCTTTCGAAAGGCAGCTATATGTTGCAATACTCTACGTCGCAGGGAGTCGTGGTAAAATCGTTTATCGTGAAATAATTTGTATGATTAGCCATAGTGTGGAAACGCCTCGGGGAACCGGGGCGTTTTTTTTAATTCCTTGCGTCTTTACCGCCCGATAAAGGCGGGTATTTTCCCCGAGCTTTTATTTCCTTCTCAACCCCTCCGTCCTTCGGACACCTCCCCTATATTTTGCTGTGCAAAACACAGAGGAGGAGGGGATACTTGATTTTGTTGCTGTCGCTGCCGATGTTTTTTTAACCCCTCCGTCTTTTTAACCCCCTCGCCCTACGGGCACTCCCCCTATATGGCTGAGCCACACAGGGGGAGAGGATTGAAAAGTGGTCTTTCTCCCTATGCTGTTTTTGCGCCCCGCAATGCTGCTGGGCACGGCAGGGGGGAGGTTAAAATATCTTTCCGATAGTGGAATGTGAATCCTCTGCTGTTTTAAGGATTGGCTTTGCCAAGAGGATAATTTCGTGGGATTATTTGGAGAGCCGTGTAACTATTTATAATTTTGTGACATAGTTTATCTGGAATGGCAAAAAAAGAAAATACCGATAGGTGGTTTATCTGTATCTCTCGTTTGTGGGTGGTGGCGTTTGTCGCTTTTCCTGTGTTGTGGAGTGCGTGTTCGGGACCTAAGAACGAAGTGGTGAAGGGATTCGAAGATGCCGCAGAAGTTCCTACGTTGCGTACGCTCGATGTCATGACACTTATTTCGGATTCGGGTGTGACGAGGTATCGTATCAATGCTCCTGAATGGTTGATGTATGAGAATGCCCAAGAGCCATACTGGTATTTCCCACGGGGATTGCATGTGGAGAAGTTCGATTCTGTTTTCGCTACCGAGGCACTTATTCAGGGCGATACGGCTATTTATTTTAAGAACAAACAGTTGTGGCGGCTCGACCGGAATGTGCGTATAGAGAATACGAAAGAAGAGGTTTTTCTTACGTCTCAAATCTTTTGGGATCAGCGTAAACGGGAGATTTACTCCGATTCGTTCATTCATATAGAAACTCCGGACGAAGTCATCGAGGGGTATGGGTTTACGTCTAACGAACAGATGACCCGGTATAAAATCCGTCGTACCAGCGGTATATTCCCTATCAAGCGGGATTCTGTCCCTCCCGATTCGGCGAAGGTCGATAGTGTCGCCGTTCCTAAACAAGCGATAAAGCCATGAATTGGATTTTGATTATTATCATAGCGTTGCTTTTCTCGGCCTTTTTTTCGGGTATGGAGATTGCTTTCGTGTCGTCGAATAAAGTGCGGGTTGAACTGGATATGAAACAGCAGGGCATGATGTCGAAGATATTGGGGCTGTTTTATGGAAACGAGGAGCAGTTTATCTCGACCATGCTGGTGGGCAATAATATAGCTTTGGTTATTTACGGTATGGGCATGGCGGCTCTTTTGGAGCCGGTCATAGCTTTGGTGTGGAATCAGGAGGCTTTTGTCGTTTTGATGCAGACGTTGTTGTCCACTTTGTTAATTTTGTTCGTGGGTGAATTTTTGCCCAAGACGATTTTCCGTGTTAACCCGAATGCGACGATGCGTTTTTTCTCTCCTTTCGTGTGGTTGCTTTATGTCGTTTTATATCCGATTTCGAAGTTTACGTCTGTCGTTTCCAAATGTGTGATGAGACTGGGGGGAGTGAAGATCGCACATCAACCTTATGGAGCCCTGATGAGCAAGATAGAACTCGACTCGTTTATCCAGAAAAGCATAGAAGAATCTGATTCGGGCGAACCGGTGGAGCCGGAGATGAAAATATTCCAAAATGCTCTCGACTTTTCGAATATTCATTTACGGGATTGCATGATACCTCGTACCGAACTTGTGGCTGTGGATATCGACGAGGTTACGGTGGAGGAGTTGTTGCAAACGTTCATCAGTACCGGCATATCGAAAGTGGTGGTTTATCGCGAGAATATCGATAATATTCTGGGATATATCCATGCATCGGAGATGTTTCGTCGGCACGAAGATTGGAAAAAGAGTATTCGCCCGGCTGTTTTCGCTCCCGAGAGCATGTTGGCCAATAAGTTGATGCGCACTTTGATGCAACAGAAGAAAAGTTTGGCTATTGTGGTCGATGAGTTCGGGGGAACTGCCGGACTGGTAACTCTCGAAGATTTGGTCGAGGAAATATTCGGAGACATCGAGGACGAACATGATACTCAAAATCTTGTCGCCCGTAAAGTGAGCGACGACGAATTCGAGTTTTCGGGGCGTATGGAAATCGAGCGAATCAACGAGGAGTTCGGATTGGATATTCCCGAATCGGACGATTATCTCACGATCGCCGGGTATATCTTGTATCATTATCAGACATTGCCGAGGCTCGGAGAGACCGTGGAAATAGGGAATTACCGGTTTACTATTTTACAACGAAAAGCTACGAAAATAGAACTTGTACGCATGAAAATAGAGAAATAAGAGATTTTTTTGTACTTTCGCTGCCGATATAAATCCAAATTTTTGTATCTTCGTGCCCTTAGTAAAAGAGGATAAAAAATAATAAAATATAAAACTAAAATTCATTCAAAGTAACAAATGGCTACGTTAAACAAAATCAGAAGTAAAGCCGGCCTGCTCGTGGTGATTATAGGGGTCGCCTTGCTCGCTTTTATCGTAGGGGACTTCCTGAATTCGGGACATACCTTCTACGCCATGAATCAAAACAAAGTCGCTGTCGTGAACGGGACGAATATCGGAGTCGAAGAATTTCAAGAACGTGTAAAGGTACGTACAGATGAATTACAACAAATGTATGGACAACGCGGAATGACTTTGCCCGAAGGGTATGTTTCCCGTATCAATCAAGAGGTTTATGACCAGATGGTGAATGAAATATTGTTGAGCGAGGAACTTGAAGAACTGGGAATCGTTGTCAGCAAAGAAGAACTTGCCGACTTGCTAAGCGGTGACAATATATCTCCGCAAGTGCGCCAGTATTTTACGAATCCTCAAACCGGAGAGTTCGACCGTCAAGGCTTGCTTAATTTTATGCAGGTGGTTCTCGATCCGGAATCTCATGGATACAATACACCGGAGTTGCTCGCACAAATAGAGCCTCAACGCCAAATGTGGCTCAGACTCGAACAGGAGGTTAAACAAAATCGTGCCGTTCAGAAATTTGCCAATTTATTGAATCGTGCGATTATGCCGAATAAACTGGATCTTGAAAATTCGTTCGAGGATAATAAAACTTCGGCCAATATAGCTTATGCTTTACAACCGTATACATCGATTGCCGATTCGACGATCGCTGTAAGCGACAGTGAGCTTAAAGCCGAATACAACAAGATGAAGTCGTTTTATAAAACACCCGAACGTCGTTCGATCAAATACATCACGGTAAATATCGTACCCAGTGAGGCCGATTATGCCAAAGCTAAGGAAAAGGCAGAAATGAACGAATCGGTATTCGCTACGACGGACGATGTGGTGGCTTTTATCGCCAATAATTCCGATGAGTCTTATGACGATTCTTTCGTGGCTATTTCGTCGATGCCCGAAAAAATGAAAAAATTTGCACAAACGGCCAGTGTAAATGAATCGTCTCCGATGGAATTCGAAAACGATACTTATACGATGTATCGTTTGATGGATACGAAGGTCGCCCCGGATTCTATCAAAGTTCGTTTGCTTTCGTTTCAACCCCGTTCGACAGAGATCGATAGCGTTTTGAATGTGTTGAATCATGGAGGAAGTTTCGCCGAACTTGCTCCGAAATACAACGGGAATGATGAAATTTGGTTAATGGAAAATATGGCTTCCAGCGTGGGAAGACCTTTCATCAACAAAGTATTTAGCGAGAATGGAAACGGTTATTTCAAGGCCGAGAGCTTGGGCGGGGAACACATTGTACAAATATTGTCGCGTACGGCTCCGGTGAAAAAAGCCAAAGTAGCGGCTTATGTTTTGGCTGTCAATCCCAGTACAGAAACTCATACCGCTCTTTATAACCAGTTGTCTTCTTATAGTGCAGCCAATAATAATGCAGAGAAATTCAATACGGGGGCAAAAGAGGCCGGATATACGGTTAACAGCTATGAATGCAGTGCCGAAGATTATTCATTACCCGGAATCAATGATGCCCGTCAAGCCATTCGTTGGGCGTTTAATGCCGACAAAGGCGAGGTTTCGGAAATCTTTACTCTCGATAACTCGTTCGTGGTTGCTGCTCTTGACAACATTACAAAAGAAGGATATGCTCCTCTGGAACAAGTGAAAGATATATTGGCTATGCAGATTCGTAACGATAAGAAAGCCGAGAAGATTATCGGTGACTTGAAATCGAAGAATCTCAATTCTTTGGCCGGATATGCCGAGGCTATGAAGGCACAAGTGGATAGCGCCAAGTTCGTGTCTTTCTCTTCCCCGTCTATCGCAGGTGTCGGTTACGAACCGGTGTTGAGCGGTTTGGCTCCCGTTTCGGAGAATGGAAAGCTCGTAGGTCCAGTGAAGGGATCGAGAGGGGTGTATGTGTTTACGGTTACGGACAAAACCGTTTCGGAACAACCGTTCGATGCCCAGACAGAAACTCAGAAGATTCAGCAGAATTACGGCTATCTCATCAATAGTCGCTTGATGGAAGTTCTTCGGGATAAAGCGGAAATAGAAAATACGATGATTCGTTTCTTCTAATAAACGGATTTTTTGATAAACACAGAGTGCGTATATCGTGGCTGTCGGCTCGATACACGCACTTTGCATTTGTGTTGTAGAATCTCTCGATAGTCATGGAAAAGGAACATTTGTTGGGAAAAACGTTGGAGGAGTTACAGACGGTAGCCGAGGAGAACGGACTGCCTCGTTTCGCGGCGAAACAGATAGCTTCGTGGCTTTATGAAAAGCGTATAGATCATATTGCGGGCATGTCGAACCTTTCGTTGAAGCATCGGGAGTTATTGTCGCAGCGCTATGATATAGGCCGGGAGGCTCCGGTTCAGTCTCTTCGTTCTACCGATGGAACGATAAAATATCTTTTTCGGGTAGGAGGCGATGATTTTGTGGAAACGGTTTATATTCCCGATCGCGACAGGGCTACTTTGTGTGTGTCGTCGCAAGTGGGCTGCAAGATGAATTGCAGTTTTTGCATGACCGGGAAACAGGGTTTTAAGCGTAGCTTGTCTTCTGCCGAAATAATTAATCAGATTCTTTCGGTGGAGTATAGCGATAAACTGACGAATCTGGTATTTATGGGTATGGGGGAACCGTTTGATAATCTCGACGAGGTGATGGGGGCTCTGTCTGTTCTTACATCGGAATGGGGTTTTGCATGGAGCCCGAAGCGAATCACCGTGTCTACGATAGGCCATTTGAACGGCATACGTCGTTTTCTCGATGAGAGCCGATGCCATTTGGCCGTGAGTCTTCACTCTCCTTTCCCGGAGGAGCGTTTGCAAATTATGCCTGTGGAGAAAGCATTCCCGATGACCGATGTCTTGGATTTATTGCGTCGGCGCGACTTTTCTCACCAACGTAGGCTTTCTTTCGAATATATTTTGTTTAACGGGTACAATGATAGTTTGGATCATGCCGATGCATTGGCTCGTTTGTTGAAAGGTATGGATTGCCGGGTGAACCTGATACGGTTTCACGCTATTCCGGGAGTAACTCTTAAAAGTACCGATATGCAATCGATGGAGGCTTTTCGGGATCGATTGAATAATCGTGGAGTCGTGGCGACTATACGGGCTTCGAGAGGAGAAGATATATTTGCGGCTTGCGGTATGTTGTCTACGGCCGAGAAAAACAAGAAATAGAATCGGGGTTTTAAATAGTTCTTATATCCGGCTGGGTATATCGTGGATTTTTGTTACCTTAGTGAGCTCAAATTAGGTCGGCGATCGTATGCCGAGAAAATTAAGTTATAAAGATTTGGAGTTATGGAACATAAAATAAAAGTGGGGATTACCCAGGGTGACATCAATGGAGTAGGGTATGAGGTTATACTCAAAACGTTGTCCGACCCACATATCGTGGAGCTTTGTACACCTGTCGTCTATGGTTCGGCTAAGGTTGCCGCCTATCACCGGAAAGCTCTCGATATTCCGGCTGTTAATTTTAATATTATTAGCGATGCATCGGCAGCCGATGAAAATAAAGTGAATTTGATTACTTGTGTCGACGACGATGTGAAAGTGGAAATAGGAAAGGCTACGGCAATAGGAGGGGAGGCTGCTTATGCCGCTCTTGAACGAGCTGCTGCCGATATGGAAGCCGGTTCGATAGACGTATTGTTGACGGCTCCCATAAACAAACATGCCATACAGTCCGATAAGTTCGATTTTCCCGGACATACCGAGTATCTTGAACGTCGCTTGGGGAACGGACAAAAGGCGTTGATGATATTGTTGAACGATACTTTACGGGTCGCTTTGGTTTCGGGGCATGTGCCTGTTTCGAAAGTCTCGTCTGTTGTTACGAAGGAAACCATTCTTGAAAAGTTGCAAATTTTTGAACAGTCGTTGAGGCAGGATTTTTGTGTGGTAAAACCTCGGATTGCCGTGTTGGCGTTAAACCCTCATGCCGGAGACGACGGACTTTTGGGAACAGAAGAGATTGAAATCATAAAGCCAGCCATTCAAGAGGCCAATGCCAAAGGAATGCTTTGTTTTGGCCCTTATCCGGCCGATGGCTTTTTCGGGACCGGACATTATCGTCAATTCGACGGTGTATTGGCTATGTATCACGATCAAGGATTGGCTCCTTTCAAGGCGATAGCGATGGAAGACGGGGTGAATTATACGGCCGGATTACCGGTAGTTCGTACTTCTCCCGATCATGGTACGGCATACGACATAGCCGGACAGAACCGGGCCGACGAGCAGTCGTTCCGTCACGCTCTTTATTTGGCGATAGATGTATTCCGTAATCGTTCTTTTTATAAAGAAATAACAGCGTCTCCGTTAAGGAAACAGTATTTCGATAAAAGCGGTGATAAGGAGGTGCTCGACCTGACGTCCGATACCGATAAAGGTGAATGAGTCGTTTTCTTGGAAGAAGAAAAAAGGGTTTGTGTCGAACATCGTTTTTGAGTGTGGAAATGAATAACGAATAAAAAAACAGAGATATAAAATGGGAAAAGTACTTATTATCGGAGCCGGAGGAGTAGGAACGGTGGTGGCGCATAAAATAGCGCAGAATCCCGATGTGTTTACCGAAATCGTTTTGGCGAGTCGCACGCAGTCTAAGTGCGATGCCATAGCCGATGCCATTGGCGGCAATCGTATCGTGACCGACCGTGTCGATGCCGACAAGGTTGAGGATTTAGTGGCATTGTTCAAAAAGCATAAGCCCGATATCGTTGTCAATGTGGCTTTGCCTTATCAGGACTTGACGATTATGGATGCCTGTTTGCATTGCGGTGTCAATTATCTCGATACGGCCAACTATGAGCCTCTCGACGAAGCTAAATACGAATATAAATGGCAGTGGGCTTATCGGGAACGTTTTGAGCAGGCCGGGTTGACGGCTATTCTCGGTTGCGGATTCGATCCGGGTGTGAGCGGGGTTTATACGGCCTATGCGGCGAAACATTATTTCAAAGAGATGCAATATCTCGATATTGTCGATTGCAATGCCGGTAATCATGGTATGGCATTCGCTACCAATTTCAATCCCGAAATCAATATCCGGGAAGTAACCCAAAAAGGTAAGTATTACGAGAACGGAAAATGGATCGAGACAGAGCCGCACGAGATTCATCGTCCTCTCACTTATCCTAATATAGGCCCCAAAGAATCTTATTTGATTTATCACGAGGAGTTGGAATCGCTGGTTAAAAATTATCCTACGATTAAGCGTGCCCGTTTTTGGATGACTTTCGGGCAAGAGTACCTCACTCATTTGCGTGTGATTCAGAATATCGGTATGGCACGTATCGATCCTATTATGTACAACGGAGTAGAGATCGTACCTATCCAGTTCCTTAAAGCCGTTTTGCCCAACCCGGGAGACCTCGGTAAGAATTACACGGGAGAGACCTCTATCGGTTGTCGCATTCGGGGTATTGGAAAAGATGGAAAGGAACTTACTTATTATGTGTATAATAATTGCAGCCATCATGCTGCCTATCTCGAAACCGGAGCACAGGGTGTGAGCTATACTACGGGCGTTCCTGCTATGATCGGAGCCATGATGTTCCTCACCGGCAAGTGGAAAAAACCGGGCGTTTATAACGTAGAGGAATTCGATCCCGATCCTTTCATGGAACAGCTCAATAAACAAGGTCTGCCGTGGCACGAAGTGTTCAATGGGGATATAGAGTTGTAATTATAGTAAATAAAGACTTTTTTGGATAGGGCTGTCTGTACAACGGATAGTCCTATTTTTTGAGAAAAAGGTTTGTGTTTTGTTTAGGCATACCAACCTTTGCTCTTTTTATCTAAGTCGGTTGCGTATTATCTACGGTTCAGTCAATAATTAGAGGGGATTGTCCTTGTATATTCCAGCCCCTCACCGAAGAAACGGCCGAAAGTATTAACCTCCTCCTCTGCGCACGAATGTGCGATAGGGGAGGTGGCACGAAGTGACGGAGGGGTTGAAAGGCTGTTCAAAATGTCTCCTTTAATCTTTTCCCTCTACTCATCGCAGATTCAATCTTTTCGTTCTTCTATTTCTGTTTTAACCCCCTCGCCCTGCGGGCACTCCCCCTATATCGTTGCGCCACACCCCGCAATGCTGCGGGACACGGCAGGGGGAGAGATTGCGATTTGATTTTATTGCTGTTGCTGTCGCAGTTTTTTAACCCCTCCGTCCTTCGGACACCTCCCCTATATTTTGCTGTGCACAACACAGGGGAGGAGGATTGCAACGCAGTCTTTTTCCCTATATTGTTTTGTAGCGCCCTGCAATGCTGCGGGACACGGCAGGGGAGAGGTTGCGATTTGATTTTATTGCTGTTACTGTCGTTGTTTTTTAACCCCTCCGTCCTTCGGACACCTCCCCTATATTTTACGTTGCAAAACACAGGGGAGGAGGATTGAAAAGCGACCTCTTCCCTATACTGTTTTGTAGCGCCCCGCAATGCTGCGGGACACGGCAGGGGAGAGGTTGAGATTTGATTTTGTTGCTGTTGCTGTTTTTTTAACCTCTCTGTCCTTTGGACACCTCCCCTATATTTTGCTGTGCACAACACAGGGGAGGAGGATTGCAACGCAGTTTTTTTCCCTATATTGTTTTGTAGCGCCCCGCAATGCTGCGGGACGCGGCAGGGGAGAGGGTAAATGCTAAATATTTCATTTTATCTAACGTTATCCTCAAAAATCTCTAAGCTATTAATCTTAACCCCTCTCCTCATAAATGGGTGTTTCTTCGGTGTCTCTCCTATATTGCTGACGCAACATAGAGGAGACGTACAATCGCTAAAATTCAAGTCTGTCCCCACGAATTTTCTACTGAATCTTATTTACTTCCAGATGTTTCGTGGAAATTAATCGCTCTATTCTTGGTATTGCCTGTCGTTGTTTCGGTTATAGGGGTTATTGCCTATGTGTTGATAAACAGCTATTTCTCTCATATTTCTTATTGGATTAGCAGACGATAGTGTTAAATAAATACAAAAAGAAAGATGAGTGATGTTATTCTGAAATGATATCTTATATATTTGTATTAACAAAATTGTTAGACTAAATTATTAAACTATATTGTTAATACAAAATATGAAAACGAAAGATACCGAATCGGAGATTTTGAAAGCGGCCGAGCAAGAGTTTATGTTGAAGGGATTCGATGGGGCAAAGACTACTTCGATCGCGCATGCAGCTGGCGTGACACACGCTATGTTGCATTATTATTTCAGAACGAAGGAACAGTTGTTCGAGCGTATTCTTACAGAAAAAGTACAATTGATGAGCGAGTCGGTTCTGGCTGCTTTCGGTCAACCGGGATTGCCTCTCTTGGAGCGGCTGAAAGACGGAGTTACCTGTCATTTTGATTTCATTGCCGCTAATCCGCAATTACCTCGTTTTATCGTAAACGAGGTTTTTAGCCGTCCTGAACGATATAAACTTATGAGCGATAAAATCGTGAAAGTGGCAGATTGTTTGATGAAGGGTATTCAGCAGGAGTTGGACGAGTTGCATGCGCAGGGAAAGGTAGAATGGGTCGATGTCCGAATGTTATTGTTGGATATTATTTCTCTTAATGTTTTTCCGTTTATTGCCTATCCGATTATAGAGCCTATATTGGGAGATATTGCTGCCGATCGGAATCGCTTTTTTGAATTGCGTAAGGCTGAGAATATTGAAATGATTATGCGTCGTATAAAAAAATAATGAATTATGAAGCGAGTTGTTATTTTGTGTGTATGGCTGTTCTCGGTAGTTGCCGGGCATGCTCAACTTTCGCTCGACGAATGCCGGCGACTTGCCCGGGAAAATTATCCAGAAATTCGTCAGTACGATTTGGTTCACCAAACCGAACAGTATAACCTTTCTAATGCTGCGAGGGCATGGATACCGCAGCTTGCTTTTTCCGCTCAGGCTACTTGGCAGACCGATGCGCCTAACTTCCCGAAGGAACTGACCGGTATGTTGGCTCAGCAAGGTCTGGAAATTCCGGGATTGAGAAAAGACCAATATAAAGTGGCATTGGAATTGAACCAAACGATTTGGGACGGGGGCAAGTCTGTTGCCGACAAGCGTATAGCCAGAGCAGAGGCCGCCGAACAGAAAACGATGACAGATGTCGATCTTTACGAACTGGAAGGCCGGGTGGACGATCTCTATTTCGGAATCCTTTTGCTCGACGAGCGCATAGCTCAAACGAATCTGACTCAGAATCTTCTACGGAGTAATTTGGAAAAAGTTCGGGCGTTGCAGAGGAACGGGGTGGCGATGCAGTCCGATGCCGATGTTTTGGAGGCCGAGTTGCTTTCGGTAGGACAGCAGCTCATTCAGTTCGAGTCTTCTTGCGATAGTTATCGTCGTATGTTAGGCATATTTATCGGACAAAAGGTGGGCGATCGAAAGCTGCAGCGTCCCAGTGCCGTGCAGCCCCTGTCGGGAGAATCGGCACGTCCCGAGTTGGCTATGTTCGCAGCGAAGATAGACAGGCTTACGGCGCAAGAAAAGATGGTAAAATCGTCGTCTATGCCTCGCTTGGGATTTTTTGCTCAGGGATATTATGGTTATCCGGGATTGGACTATATGCAGAGTATGATGAATAGCGATTGGAGTTGGAATGCTATGCTCGGTGTGAAATTGTCTTGGAATTTCGGGGCTTATTATACACAGAAAAATAATTTAAATAAATTGCGTACTTCTCGGCAGCAGGTCGAAGTTCAGCGAGATGTATTCCTTTTTAATATGAATTTGCAGGCGGCTCAGGAGAATGGGGATATCGCGCGTTTACGCAAGGCGATTGCCGATGACGACCGTATCGTGGCTCTTCGTCGGTCGGTACGCGAGGCGGCCGAGTCTAAATTGCGGAACGGAATTATAGATACCCATGACTTGTTGTCGAAGATTACCGACGAATCCACGGCCTCTATGGCTCGCAGCATGCGTGAAATAGAATTGCTGAAAGCAATTTATGAATATAAACATACCATTAATCGATAAATACAGCGTAAAATGAAAAGGATAGCAGTTTATAGCGCCATGACTGTCGTGCTGGCAGCTTGTGGCAACGGTGGAGATTTTGATGCGACAGGAACGTTCGAGGCAACCGAAGTTCTCGTGTCGGCCGAAGCGGCGGGCCGTATTCTCAGCTTCGATGTCGAGGAAGGCGATACTCTTTCGGCAGGGAAACAGGTAGGTGCGATAGATACCGTACAGCTTTATTTACAGAAGTTGCAATTGGAGCGTCAGCGGGCTTCGGTGCATAGCAACCGTCCCGACATTTCCAAGCAAGCAGCGGCTTTGAGGGGACAAATCGCCCAACAGGAGACAGAACGTCGCCGAGTGGAAAATTTGTTGAAAGACGGGGCGGCCACTACGAAGCAGTTGGACGATATTAATGCGTCTCTGCGGGTTTTGAACGGGCAGTTGGATGCTTTGCTCTCGACCTTGAAAAACAATACGTCGTCGATCGATGAAAATGCATCGGCTATTGATTTGCAAATAGCTCAGGTCGAAGACCGTCTTTCCAAGTGTCGTATCGTTTCTCCTATCGACGGTTCGGTATTGGTGAAGTATAGCGAGGCCGGGGAGTTGGCTGCGACCGGTAAACCTTTGATGAAAGTCGCCGATATGGACCGATTGTATTTGCGGGCTTATTTCACATCAGATCAGTTGTCCGATTTGAGCGTGGGACAGGAGGTAACCGTCGTGGCCGATTTCGGGGGAGATAAACAGAGAGAATATCCGGGTCGCATTACATGGATTGCATCGGAGAGCGAGTTCACACCCAAGTCAATTCAGACCCGTGATACCCGAGCCAACCTCGTTTATGCGGTGAAAATCGCGGTCGAGAACGACGGCCTGTTAAAAATAGGCCTTTACGGAGAGGTGCGTCTTCATCAATAACAACTTAAAACAAATAGAGAGATGGCTGTATGGAATGCCATAGAAATACGAGGATTGACCAAGCAGTACGGTTCGCTCACGGCAATCGAAAATATAACGTTCGAGGTGAGGCGGGGGGAGTTGTTCGGTTTGATAGGTCCCGATGGAGCCGGCAAGACCACGCTTTTTCGTCTGCTTGCGACATTGCTGAATCCCGACGATGGAGTGGCGACAGTAGATGGATTCGATATTGTCGGGCAATATAAAGAAATCCGAAAACGGGTGGGATATATGCCGGGGCGTTTTTCGCTTTATCCCGATCTGTCGGTCGAGGAAAATCTTGAATTTTTTGCAGCCTTGTTCGGGGTAGGCGTGAAAGATAATTATGATTTGATCGCTCCTATTTACACTCAAATAGAACCGTTTCGAAAACGGCGTGCGGGGAAATTGTCGGGTGGCATGAAGCAGAAATTGGCTTTGTGCTGTGCTTTGATTCACCGTCCGTCGGTGTTATTTCTCGATGAGCCTACGACCGGGGTCGATGCCGTTTCCCGAAGTGAATTTTGGGATATGTTGTCGGAGTTGAAAAGCAAAGGTATTTCGATTCTTGTTTCTACGCCTTATATGGACGAGGCTTGTCGTTGCGACCGTATAGCCTTGTGCAATAACGGAAAAATTCTGGGGATAGATACTCCTGCCGGTATTACGGCGCGGTTCGATGAACCTTTGTATGCGTTATCGGGAGACGATATGTACGGATTACTCGTCGAGGCTCGTAGGATAAAAGGCGTGAAGGAATGTTACCCGTTCGGTGAGTCTCATCATTTAGTTGCCGATAGTATGTTCGATTCCGATGAGTTTGCGGCTCATTTGAACGGACAAGGTTTTCATAATGTTTCGATTCGTCCGGTCGAACCCGGAATCGAAGATGTTTTTATAAAATTGATGCAGCATGAATGATATAATTATATCGGTTAGGGATTTGTGTAAATGTTTCGGCGATTTTGTCGCGGTCGACCATATAACGTTCGATGTGAAACGAGGGGAGATATTCGGTTTTTTAGGCGCTAATGGAGCCGGCAAGACCACAGCCATGCGTATGCTTTGCGGGTTGAGTTATCCGACATCGGGTCGTGGAATGGTTGCCGGGTACGATGTGATGACGCAGGGAGAGGAGATAAAGAAGCATATCGGTTATATGAGTCAGAAATTTTCGTTATACGATGACTTGACCGTTCGCGAGAATATCCGTCTGTATGCCGGAATTTATGGGCTGAGCCGTTACCAAATGCTTCGCCGGACGGTGGAGATGTTGAATCGATTGCATTTCCGATCGGAAATTGATACGTTGGTAGGTTCTCTTCCCTTAGGCTGGAAACAGAAGTTGGCTTTTTCCATTGCGACTTTGCATCGCCCGGAGGTGGTTTTTCTCGACGAACCTACGGGAGGAGTGGACCCGGTTACCCGTCGTCAATTTTGGGAGATGATTTATGAAGCCGCTTCCGGGGGAACGACTGTTTTTGTAACTACGCACTATATGGATGAAGCGGAATATTGTTCGAGGGTATCTATCATGGTCGATGGAAAAGTAAAGGCTTTGGATTCTCCGGCCGAATTGAAGAAACAATATGCTGTCGGGTCGATGGACGAAGTTTTCAGGATTTTGGCTCGCAGCGCTAAACGGGGAGAATAGATATGGGAGGATTTTTGTCATTTGTCAAAAAGGAGGCTTTGCATATTTTACGGGATAAACGCACGATGTTGATCGTGCTGTTGCTCCCTATCGTGCAGATTCTTTTGTTCGGTTTCGCTATATCGACCGAAATGAATAATATCGATTTTGCCGTAGTGGCTCCCAATCGTACGGAAACTATTCGACAGCAAATCGAGCGTATGGAAGCCAATCCGTATTTTACATTCAAAGGATATATTTCTCAGGCCGAGATCGACGATGTTTTGCGGAAAGGCGATGTTACCGCGGTAGTGGTTTTTTCTGAGGATTATGATCGGTTGGTAACGAATGCCGGGATTGAGGGAGTCTCAGAGGTGGCGGTGCAGTTTATTCTCGATGCGTCGAACCCCAATAATGCAGGTACAGGTTTAGGATATTTGCAAAGTTCTTTTCAGTCGGGAATTTCCGTAGCGTCGGTCGCTCCGGCGACACGGGTGTTGTACAACCCGCAGATGAAGAGCTCTTACAATTTCGTGCCGGGAATCATGGGATTGATTTTTATTTTGATTTGTGCCATGATGACTTCTGTATCTATCGTGAGGGAAAAAGAGATCGGTACGATGGAGGTCCTGTTGGTGTCGCCGGTGCGACCGATATGGATCATTTTTGCCAAGATGATTCCTTATTTTTTGCTTTCGTGCGTGAATCTTGTCGTTATTCTGGTATTGGCGCGATACGTCCTCGGAGTACCGATGTCGGGTTCGATGGTTGGTTTAGTAGGGCTTTCTTTGCTCTATTTGGTGCTTTCGCTGGCATTAGGGTTGTTTATTTCTACAATGGCTAATACGCAGGTTACGGCAATGCTCATTTCGGGTATGGTACTGATGTTGCCTATTATAATGTTGTCGGGAATGTTGTTTCCGGTGGAGAATATGCCCGGCATTTTACAGGCATTGTCGTGTATCGTGCCGGCTCGTTGGTATATCGATGCCGTGCGGAAACTGATGATAGGGGGCATGCCGTTCGCCGAAGTATGGCAGCAAGCCTGTATTCTTTTTGTCATGACGGCTGTTCTGGTGGGCGTCGCTCTTAAAAAGTTTAACGATAAACTCGAATAACGATGAAAACATTGTTTGTTTTATTAGATAAAGAGATACGACAATTTTTTCGGAATGCGTTCTTACCGAAGTTGGTGATTGTTTTCCCTGTGATGGTGATATTGATTATTCCGTGGGTAACAACGATGGATGTGCGGCATATAGGCGTTTCGGTGGTCGATAATGATCATTCGGAGACTTCCCGGCGGATTATCCAGAAAATAGAGGCTTCGGACTATTTTAATTTGAGAGGCGTTACCGAAAGTTATGACGACTCATTCGCTTTGTTGGAAGGGGGTGAGGCCGATGTGATACTGACTATCCCGAACGATTTCGAACTTTCGTTAATTGGTGATTCGCCCAAGCGGATAGGGATAGACGTGAATGGTATAAACGCTATGAAAGGTGGACTTGGCTCACAGTATATGGTACAGCTCGTCATGCGGACTTTCGGCGAATTACAGCGAGAGAAATCGGGAGATACAACGACCGATTTGTTTACGGTACAGAATCGGTATAATCCTACTCTCGATTATAAACATTTCATGATACCAGCATTGATGATTATGTTGCTGGTAATGATTTGCGGTTTTTTACCGGCTTTGAATCTCGTAAGCGAGAAAGAAATAGGTACTATCGAGCAAATCAATGTTACTCCGGTTAGTCGTTTATCGTTTACATTGGCTAAATTGATACCCTATTGGATTATCGGTTTTCTTGTATTGACCGTCGCTATGGTGTTGGCATGGTTGGTTTACGGGCTTTCACCCGAAGGTTCTCCCGGCTCCATTTATCTGGCGGCTTTGCTTTTTGTGTTTACGATGTCGGGTATGGGGGTGACAATCGCTAATAACTCGTCGACCATGCAGCAGACCATGTTTGTCATGTTCTTTTTCGTGATGATTTTTATTTTGATGAGCGGATTGTTCACTCCGATAGAATCTATGCCGACATGGGCGCAATGGATTACGTACATTTTACCTCCTCGTTATTTTGTCGAGGTGATGCGTTCGGTTTATCTGAAAGGAACGATGTTTGTCGAATTATGGCCTAATTACGTGGCATTGGCCGTCTTTGCCGTTTTGTTCAATAGTATGGCGGCATTGACGTATAAAAAGCAGGCTTGATTTGGAATAAGATTTTGTCGAATTTAGCTTGGAATTTTTTTACTGAGTTAAAGAATAATTTTTTTCTGTTTTTTATGATGTAATAGAGGATATAAATGAGTCCTCTATTACATCTGTCTTATGGGTTTAATAAGATTATGCTATTTACTTATCTTTGTTAGACCCTGTTTGCATGGCATCATTCAGTAACTCGATGTTATCGTTGGTCGTTTTTTTCCAATCGGTCGATTCCATTGTGCTGATGAATGAGGCGCATGATGAAAACAATAATGTTGTGGTAACAATGAACAAGAATGTCATTGTTGAATTTGATCTGAAATTTTTAACTTTCATACTCGCTTTTTTATTATTGTGCTCTTGCAGAAATAACCCTTCTTTTTTGATATACTTTGCATTTTTTACCCTTGTATTCTCCCGGACCTTGATATGTTCCAGAAGAAGAACATGTCGATGAGCATTGACTTATAGCCTTTTCCTCGGCTTCATGGGGCGTTTCGGCATAAAAGGAGAATTTATTACTACTTGTGCCTGCTGGTTTTTCTCCCATGTAACTACCGTTACTATCATCGTAATATTCATATATTATTTCGTATGTAACGGTAACTTTATAATTTTTTCCTGCATAAGTTATACCTATTCCTAGTATTAGAAACAGAATTAAAAATAAATTTTTCATAATAGTAAAATGTAAAAATTCCTACTCGTTTTTATTATCGGCCTTTCGGAATACTCCGTTGTTTGAGTGCCAGAAATCGTGGGTTAGATACGTACACAAAAAAAGCGTGGCACTTTTTAACATATCTTGCTATCTAAGGTGTTTGGCGAAACCTAGGCAAACAAGATAATACAAAAAGCCCACGCTACACGTGAGCATTTCACCTATTATCCTTCTTTGCCTTTTAAGTCGCCAAACTTTTAGATAGGAAGAATATAGCTAAAACGCTTTTTTCAATATGTTTTTATAGTGTATGTATCGGATTCTTTATATAATCATAGGCAATATTTTTTATCATCACATGCAAATATAACAATATTTTTGAAATAGGGGAATATTTTATTGACCAAATGGTTATAGAGGATTTGTTAAATTGTGAGTTAATCATTTCGATTGATGGATTTATTTGTTAGTATATATTAACTTTTATGTGTATATAATCTGCTCATGTCCAGTTCTATATTTGTATCGCTTAAAGATAGAGCGGAAAGAGAATGGAAATGAGTTTACCGGATTATACCGGGACACGGCCGATTTTCATGTCTTCGTCAGAGAAAAAATAGGTAATTGTCTATTTGGTTTTGATGGAAGGAGAGAGAAAAAGTGGTATATTTGTGTAATGAACAAAGGCAAGTGTGTGCGGTATAGATAGGACGGTTTTGTCGCTGTTTTCTTGTACACTATTTTTGTAAACTAATAGAATATAGTATGGCATTGAAACGAGGAGATAAAGCGCCCGAGATATTGGGTGTAGATCAGGCTGGTAAGGAGATTCGGCTAAGTGATTTTGCCGGAAGTAAATTGATACTTTATTTTTATCCAAAAGACAATACGCCCGGGTGTACTGCCGAAGCATGCAGCTTGCGGGATCATTACGCCGAATTACAAGCATCGGGCTATGCCGTGATAGGCGTGAGCAAGGACGGCGAGGCATCTCATCGCAAGTTTATCGAGAAGCAGTCTTTGCCGTTTTCCCTTATAGCCGATACCGAGTGTAAATTGAACGAGGCCTTCGGTGTGTGGCGGGAGAAAAAGATGGCCGGTCGTACTTATATGGGAACGGTGCGGACTACTTTTATAATAGATGAGAACGGTGTGATCACCGATATTATAGAAAAGGTGGATACAAAGAATCATGCTTCACAAATTTTGAAAAATAAATAAAAATATATCGTTATGGAAGAACAACAAGAAACTGCCGGCAAACGAGTGCCGGTTTCGTCTGAGAAATTGAAGGCTTTACAAGCGGCCATGGACAAGATAGAAAAGAGTTATGGCCGAGGTGCTATTATGAAACTGGGAGACGACTCGGTAGAGGAAGTCGCTGTGATACCCACCGGTTCCATCGCTTTGAATGCGGCGTTGGGAGTAGGAGGTTATCCGAGAGGCCGTGTCATCGAGATTTACGGACCGGAGTCGTCCGGTAAAACGACTTTGGCCATACATGCCATTGCAGAGGCTCAAAAAGCGGGTGGTATTGCGGCTATTATCGATGCCGAGCATGCGTTCGATCGCTTTTATGCCGAAAAGTTGGGGGTCGATGTGGAGAATCTGTGGATTTCGCAGCCCGACAGTGGAGAGCAGGCGTTGGAGATTGCAGACCAGTTGATTCGTTCATCGGCTGTCGATATAGTCGTTATCGACTCGGTTGCCGCTTTAACTCCTAAGGCTGAGTTGGAAGGAGATATGGGTGACTCGAAAATGGGTTTGCAAGCCCGGTTGATGTCACAGGCGTTGCGTAAACTCACGGCGACGATCAGTAAGACAAACACGACCTGTATTTTTATCAACCAGTTGCGCGATAAAATCGGGGTCATGTTTGGAAATCCCGAAACGACGACGGGAGGTAATGCCTTAAAATTCTATGCTTCCGTGCGTCTCGATATTCGTCGGGTCAGTCAGTTAAAAGATGGTGATGAGGTTATCGGTAATCAGACTCGTGTGAAAGTGGTGAAGAATAAAGTCGCACCTCCTTTCCGCAAAGCCGAGTTTGACATCATGTTTGGCGAAGGGATTTCCCGTGCAGGAGAGATTATCGATTTGGGTGTCGATAAAGGCATTATCAAGAAGAGCGGCTCTTGGTTCAGTTACGGGGATACTAAACTTGGGCAAGGTCGTGATGCCGCCAAGAAATGTATAGAGGATAACCCCGAATTGGCCGATGAATTGGAAGCCGCTATAATGGAGGCCTTGAAACCTGTAAAATAAATATATTGGGTAGCCTAAAAGAAAAAGAGCCGAATTTTTTCGGCTCTTTTTCTTTTTATAATGTCGGGTTAAGATAGATTGGAGTTTTCGGCACAGTAGGAAATCAGAGGGGATTGTGCTATCCAATCTTTTAACCCCTCTCCTCAGAAACTATTGTTTCTTCGGTGTCTCCCCTATATTGCTGGCGCAACACAGGGGAGAAGTTTAAAATCTGTCTTTATGCAGAAATGAGAAATACCATTTTTAATCTTCTCCCTCTGCTCATCGAAGATGAGATAGGGGGAGTGGTTGAGATTTGATTTTGTTGCTGTTACTGTCGCTGTTTTTTAACCCCTCCGTCACTACGTGCCACCTCCCCTATATTTTGCTGCGCAAAACACAGAGGAGGAGGGTGAGATGTATTTCTCTTTCGCTTCTATTCCGATTTTATACGTGACACCCTGTAATGTTACGGGGCACGGCAATGGAGGAGCTTAAAAATGTTCGAAGTGGATTTCACCCTCCTCCTTGCTGAGCCTCATAGCCTTACAGGGTGTTTGTTGTCAAGTAAGATATAGGGCGGGTGTCGAGTAGTAAAGGAGGGGTTGATTTTTGTCAAAAATCTATTCGGCAGCTTGTTTAACCACTCGCCGAGGGAACCGGAATGTGCTTGTCGGCATGACATCGCTAAAATTCATGTTTACCCCACCGATTTTCTACTGAGCCGAATTTTCTAATAACATTGCAGCTCGAATTGAATTTGACTGAAATCTCGCTTTTCCAAGTCTCGTTGCCGGATATAAAAGTAAAGGCTTCCGCAGTCCCCGAACGGTATATCTACCTCTTCTTCCTCAATACAGTTGAGTTGCAGAAGTAAAATCCATTCGCGGGCAGACTCTTTGCTATATGTCTGTTGTTTCTCCTCTTGCGCTCTCGATTCGCATGCTTCGGCTATACCGTTTTGAATGAGTGAGGCGTATCCCAAGATACGTCCGGCCGATTCCATGTGGGGGTATCCCCATTTCCCTAATTTTCGTTCTATGATATCCCAATCGGTATATGCGGTGTTGTCATCGCCTGTTATACCGACATAATCTTCCCAATCGGGAGCACAAGTATGGGCTGTGAATTTGAGCGCCATTTCGGGAAGCCTGTGTTCTTCCGGGAGATTTTCGGGGAAATCGGTCGGTACTAATTCGGAAATGGGAGTAGGGGTGTATAATAGTTTTGCTCCCTTACTATTTCTCCACGGTTGATTCGTGAGATCATAAAAGAGATAGAACATGCCTTCGTGTGGAAGGAGATTGTCTGTGTCGTAAACCGATAGTTCTTCGCAAGATAGTTGCAGGAAAAACGGAAGAACGATGTGTTCGCCGTATTCATCGGTGTAGTGAGGCCATTCGAATTTTTTCGGTAAGGCCGGTTTTCCCCCGAATTTAGATTGTACGGGGGCTGCTTTTCTTTTTTCAAAATCGAAAAAGATTCCGTTACGAACAAGTGCCTGTATTTGCTCTTTGAGCTTTGCTTCGATTTCTATTTCCGAAGGTTTTTCATCGTTTCGGTTATGTCGGAAAAGATGCCAGAATGGTTTTGTGTCGTTCATGGTAAAAGTAAAATTTCGATTTGTAAAAAAATGCCCGAACACATTACGTTCGGGCTTGATATATGAAAATTTATAAAAGTCTTTTCATATTTTAGTTTGCAGGAGCTTCTTGAACAGGAGCCTCTTGTGCCGGTGCTGTGTTATTTCCGGTAGCAGGCGTTTCAAATCCGGGAAGAGCTGCCGGTGCTTCGGTATTTACAATGTCTTTAATTTCCGATACGGAAGATTGCTGCCCGTTGTGAGAAACGAATACGGTAGCTATGCTCAGAACCATGATAACAATAGCAAGGGTCCATGTCGCTTTTTCCACAAAGTCGGTTGTTTTCCGAACTCCCATGATTTGATTCGATGATGCGAAGTTAGAAGCAAGACCTCCTCCTTTTGATTTCTGAACCAATACAATACCTATCATCAGCAATGATGCCAAGATGATAAAAACGGTTAATACTACTGACATTTTTTATTATTCTGTTTTTATGTTAATAATCAATTTTTCCAAAAATCTTATTTGGTCTGCAAAGTAAATATTTTTTTCTGGATATTTCAAACTTAATTTTTTAATTATTTGCAATGCTTTCTCATATCGTCTTTGTTTGATATAGATTTTTGCTAAACTTTCCGTGAAGAAAGTGTCGTCGTTGCTGCTTTCGGAGGAGGCGGATTGTTCTGTATTCTCTTGATCGCGACCGGTTGTTTTCGGTAGAATGGCAGGAGATGGATTTGTCTCGTGCTCGTGAACCGGCGTTGCGGCTAAATTGGCCTGTTCTTCTTTTTGCAGGTTGCTTATATAGTCCGATTGAGCGAGTATATTGCCTGAAATAATTCGGTCGAGGCTTTCTTCTTCATTGCCTCGTTTTTGCTCTTTACGGTATGTCCCCAAAAACAGATCGATCGCCTGCATGGTGCTGTCGGTTCGGGGAGCTTTCGGATAGAGGTCGGCGAAAGATTCTCCTTCGACTCCGAGAATGGTCTCTAAGTGCGCATGAGGACTGGCGTAAATCAGAGCCTGTTGTATGCGCTTCTCGTCGGGCATGGCTCCCGGTGTGAATTTCAGATAGAGAAGTTGCGGGATACTGAAATAGGGATAATCCGCGGCCATTTGGTCGGCATCGGATTTCGAGATTGTTTCATCGCCAATCCCGTTTAGAAGGTTTCGTATTTGTTCCCGGGTTATCATAGTGTTACCAGTTGGCTACCGTCGCGTTGAAAATTTGATCTACCAGCTCGTCTGTGATTTGTTGGATAAGTTCATCTTGCACATCGGTTAACATTCGGTCGCTGGAAAAGTCCTTATACCCGGAGAATGTTTGGTCTATGTCATACTGAGGGTCTTTGGTATTGGTGAATCTTACCCTTACAGAAATAGTCAGGCGCGTTTGCGATGCGTATGCGTTTTCTGTTACGGCTTGCGGGGTGAGGTCATAGTTCGTGATTTCTCCTTCCAATTGTAGGTCTCCTCCGCTGCTAACCATTTGTAATCGCGTTTGCCGGGTATAAGCGTTTTTCAATGAATTGGTGAACAACTCTTCCAATGGAGGGTAAACCAATGCCGCTTTAATGGGAAAGTTCGCTACCGATATGGTCTTGGTCGTTTCGTAATTGATCGAAGCTCCGTTGAATTTATAAGAGATACTGCATGACGACAGTATGACGAGTAATATAGTCGTTAAACGTTTCATTGTCGTGCGGCTCTATTCTAAGTTATATTCTTTAATTTTACGATAAAGAGTCCTTTCGGATATTTTTAATTCTTCGGCTGTTTTTTTCCGTTTTCCGTGATTCCGTAATAATGCCTTTTTGATGGTCTCTTTTTCCGTATCTTCGAGTGTTGTAGGTTGTTCCTCGATATATTCGGGTTCGTTGGGTATTATCTCTCCTACGGTGTCTTCTATGGCCGTTCGTTTGGCGGACGGGACATGTACCGGAACAGATGGTACGATAGGAGTAAGAGCCATCGATTGTGCGACAGGAACCGGTTGGGGTGTTTGAGCGTAAGAAGTTTGTCCTTGAATTTTCTCCCTCGTCAGTTCTTCTACTTTCGCATGTAGGTCTGCCAGCTCTTTTTGCATTTCGAACAGTGTCTTGTAGAGCATTTTTCTTTCTTTCTCGAAGAAGGAGTGCTCTTGTTCGTTCGAGGTAGCGCGAGCCGGTAATTTTTCGATATTATATTGGGGTAGATAGTTTTGCAACGTTGCTCCGTCTACGTCTCGGTTCGTTTCGAAAATAGAGATTTGTTCGGTGATATTTTTTAGCTGCCTTACATTTCCCGGCCAACGGTAGTTGAGCAGTACGGTGCGTGCATCTTCCGTCAGCTGGATTACGGGCATTCGGTAACGCTCCGCAAAGTCCGTAGAAAATTTACGGAATAGTAGGAGAATATCCTCAGACCGTTCTCTCAATGGGGGAATTTCGATGTGTATCGTGCTGAGCCTGTAATACAAATCTTCCCTGAATTTTCCTTCCGAAACGGCTTTTACCATGTCCAAGTTGGTCGCAGCGACGATTCTTACATTGGTTTTCAAAACAGTGGAAGAACCGACTTTTAGAAATTCTCCGCTTTCGAGTACGCGCAATAATCGAGCCTGAGTCGTGAGGGGTAATTCGCCGACTTCGTCCAAGAAAATTGTTCCTCCGTCGGCTTCTTCGAAATAACCTTTTCGTGCAGATAATGCGCCAGTAAAAGCTCCTTTTTCATGCCCGAACAATTCGGAATCTATGGTTCCTTCGGGTATCGCTCCGCAGTTTACGGCAATATATTTTCCATGCTTTCGGGAACTGTTGGCATGTATAATCTGTGGAAAGAACTCTTTTCCCGCACCGCTTTCTCCGGTAATAAGCACAGCCAAATCGATAGGTGCGATTTGTAGAGCTCTTGTAATGGCTCGAATCAGACCCGGAGCATTTCCTATAATGCCGAATCGTTGTTTGGTTTGCTGTATTTCTGCCGGAATCATCTGTTTTCTAATAAAAATGTATTTACAAACATAGCGAAAAGTAAATGCAGAACGAAATGAATAGATTCGTTTTTCATACTGAACCGATGCTATTTCCGCATTTTATGCAAAGATACATATTTTTCTATTTGTCGGGCAAAGCGGTAATGGGATTTATCGGCGAGATTTTATCGGTATCGAGGCTTATTTGAACTTTTTAAGAGAATTGTAATTCTTTTATTACTTTGGGAATAGGATAGAATTTCTTTTTACTTTAAAATTCATTATTCCGAATGTGGTATGGAAATTCTCGTGAAAATATATCGAAAGACATCAAGATTTTCATAATTTTGTTTTTGATTGATATCATTCTATGAAATCGTTTGTGAAATTTAGAGAGAGAGGAATATATTTGTATATGGCTAGTTATTAGATTACAGAGGTTAATCTAACCGACACCGGGAAGAGATATTCAGGATATCGGAATCGGGGTGATAAAACCATTGAGGAAACTCGCTGTCGCCGTATTTTATTTTTGAATTTTTGTTTTGTATGAGAAGACGCTTGCTTTATATTTATCTCTTATTAATCGCAGGTATTATAGCGTGTGAGACAGTTATTGTCGAAGCGGCTCCCAATTTTTATTTCAAACAATTATCCCAACAAGATGGGCTTTCTCAAAATTTTGTGCGTTCTATCATGCTCGACCACGATGGTTTTCTGTGGGTCGGGACGAAGTCGGGGGTAAGCCGTTTCGATTATCACGAGTTTAAGAATTATTCGGCTGTTCCCGATTCAGCTGCTTCTTTACCGGGCAATTTAGTTCATTTCATTGTAGAGGATGCCCGTCATAATATTTGGATTTCGACCGATAAGGGTGTATGTGTTTATCAGCGGGAAAGCGACGATTTCAAGACTGTTCTTTGGAGGCAGAAGGCTTTGCAGGCACATTCTTATTTGTTGACTGACGATGCTCTTTTTTTGGGAGGAAGGGGAGTAATATACCGATGGGATTATCACCGGGCTGTTATGGATACGGTTCCAGTCCGGTGGAAAGATAAGTCATACGCGTTTTTCAATCACATGATACCGTGGTCGGAGCATTGCTGGGTATTATCGTCGAGATGGAACGGATTGTGGCTATTGGACTGCCGTACAGGGGAAATAGAACGACCGACGTTCTGTAAGGAGAAAGAGATTATGTCGGTCAAGGTCGATACTCAGGGAGATTTGTGGATTTCGCCCTATGGCAAGGGACTCGACCGGTATATCGACGGCGGTAGAAAGCAAACGCATTACGATGTGTCGAACTCAGATCTAACTAATAATGTGATTCTTGATATAGAAGAGCGGGACGGTTCTTTATGGCTGGCTACCGATGGCGGTGGAATCAGTATCCTGAACTTGAAAGACGAGACTTTTTCCAATATTCGATATACGCCCGGTAATATCTATTCATTTCCGTATAGTTCGGTATTTTGTTTATATAAGGACAGGGACGACAATATGTGGGCCGGAACGATACGAGGTGGATTATTCGGCATCAAAGAGGTACATATGAGAACGTATCGCGATGTTTCTCCGGGCAATCATTACGGCATGAGCGATAAAACGGCATTGTGCTTATATGAAGATGAGGACGGAATTATCTGGGTCGGGACCGATGGCGGGGGACTGAACCGTTTGGAGCCGAAGAGCAATAGATTTACCCACTATCCCAATACTTACGGATATAAAGTTGCCTCGATAACCCGTTATAACGAGCGAGAATTATTGATGTATTTTTTTTCCAAAGGGTTATATTTGTTTGATAAACGTACGGGTAATTTAAGGCCTTTTACTTTATTGAACGATAGGCGTAACGAGGAGATTATACATTCGGGCATATCGGTCAATGTCGATTATTTCGATACCGATAAAATCCATTTATTTGCGGACAAGATATATACTTATGATAAATCGACAGGCTCTTTTACCATTGCGCATGTTGCCGATTCGTCTCGGTATTACGGTACGGTTCAGCGGTTTTATTCCGATAAGGATATTACCTATCTTTTTGGCCGCAATTATATCTTGCGGCTCGACCATGCGGAGAATGCTGCGGTGTGTCTTCTTGCTTTCGGTTCAAAAGCGGTCATCAATGCGGCTTGTAGGGACGACGAAGGAAACTTTTGGATAGGGACCGACAAGGGACTGTTCCACTACGATGTGAATACCCAAGCGTTGAACGAAATAAAAACAAATATGTTTAGGGAGGTGACTTCGGTTGCCTATGCCAATCAATATCTGTGGTTAGGCGCCGACGGTCTGCTTTTCCGATATTCCATAGGCGAGGATAAATTTTTTATTTACGGCGAATCCGACGGCGCTATACCTAACGAATATTTGCATAAATCTACTTTGGTAACTCGGGACGGAGCTCACATTTATATGGGCGGTGTAACCGGACTTTTACATATCGATCGGGAAATATACAAGGAGTACAATTCCCTCTCTCCTTCGTCGGTCGAGTTGTCTGATGTTGTTCTCGATGGAAAATCGGTGATGAACAAAATGGGCGATACAGACCGGAGCTTGCGTGTTGCATGGAATTATACTTCGCTCACTTTGAAGACGATGGTACGGGAGAAGGATATTTTCAGGAAGAAGATGTTCCGGTTCAACATCGAAGGCCTCGGTCGATCGGAAATAGAAACTTACGACCATACTCTGACTTTATATACTTTGCCGGCAGGCACATATAGGGTAATGGCTTCGTGTAGTACGGAAGACGGCGGTTGGAGCCAATCCCGGTGCATATTGCAGATAGAGGTTGTTCCACCGTGGTGGAAATCGTTTTGGTTTATCGCTCTCGTGGTGATTGTAGCGGCCGGTTTGTGTTATTTGATGATAAGTTACACTGTAAAAAGAAAAAATTCCCGGTTGCAACTCGAAATGAAAGAGAGGGAACGTAAAGTGTATGAAGATAAGGTAAGGTTCTTGATCAACGTTAGTCATGAACTTCGAACACCTTTAACTTTGATTTATGCTCCGTTAAAGCGACTTTTAAAGAGCGGCACTGTCGATGATATGCTGAAAACACATTTAATGCAGATTTTCAAACAGGCCCGTCGTATGCGCAATATCATCAATATGGTACTCGATATGCGGCGTATGGAGGTGGGATATGAAGCATTGCATTTGGCTCCTTATTCATTGAATGAGTGGGTAAGGGCTGTCATCGGGGATTTTTCGGAAGAGTTCGAGTCCAAGAAAATAATGCTTCTTTTCAATCCCGATGAGACGATAGATAAAATATCTTTCGATAGAGAGAAATGCGAGATCGTATTGTCCAACCTGTTGATGAATGCATTTAAATTCAGTGAGGAAGGAACTGTGGTAACGGTCTTCACCGAACGTAGAGAAAGTTGTGTGCGCATTTCTGTCAAGGATCACGGAATAGGATTGAACGAGAGTGACCTATCCCATTTATTCACTCGGTTCTATCAGGGAGATCACCGGTTGAGCGGCAGCGGTATAGGTCTGTCTTATTCTAAGACTCTGCTGGTATTGCATGGCGGGGAAATAGGTGCATACAATAACGAGGACAAAGGGGCCACGTTTTGGTTTGAGTTACCGTTGGCATATAACGACGAAGATGTCGCATGTGCTCCGGGTATGTATTTGAACGATATAGGATATGCAACCGATATGCCGGAGACAACCGTTCCCGAAAAAGATTTTCCTCTCCAAGATTATTCTATTCTCATTATCGATGACGAGATGGATATACGTTCTTTTATTAAAACTTCATTTTCCAGTGTTTTTAAACAAATTTATACGGCCGATGACGGAGTGAACGGTTTGCATGTCGTTCATCAGTGCCAACCCGATTTGGTGATTTGCGATATTATGATGCCCCACATGGACGGATTCGAATTTTGTCGTTTGTTGAAGAGCGATATTCAAATCAGTCATATCCCGGTTATCTTGCTCACTGCAAGGGATAACCCCGATAGCCTCGCAGCCGGATATAAATTGGGCGCAGACTTTTATCTTGCCAAGCCATTCGATGACGATGTGCTCTTGACAGTTATACGCAATTTGTTATGGAATAGGGAACAAATAAAAAACTATTATCGCGATGCCGTACAGGTTTCTATCATGCCTAAAAACCAGACATTCAGTAATGCTGACGAACAATTTTTGTTGAAATTGAATAAGCTGGTGTTGGATAATATAGATAACTCCGATTTAGATGTGAAGTATTTAACGGTCGAAATGGGCATGAGCAGAGCTTCTTTGTATAACAAAGTGAAGGCATTGACAGGTTTAGGCGTGAACGATTTAATCAATCGCATAAGAATCGAACAAGCCATGAGATTGCTTACCGATACCGATATCCCGATCGCAGAGGTATCGGAGCGTATCGGGTTTTCCAATGCTCGTTATTTCAGCACCTGCTTCAAGCAATTTACATCGATGACTCCTCGGGAGTACCGAGAGCAGAAAAGGAACGAGCCATCGGCTTAATTTCAAACGTTTTGTTTTTTCTCAATAGCCTGTTATACTTGTTTTAGACGATTTCGAAAATGATTTAGACAATTTCGAACATGCCTTTGTTGGGGGCGATTTTATATTTGCATTCGTGAAAGCAAATTATTTTATTGTTTAATTTCTTAATTCTTGTATGTATGAAAACGAAAGCATTACTTATTTCGACTTTATGTTTGCTGGGTGCTAATTATTCATGGGCTGCCGATGAAGATGTTACTCCCGGTCATTTGAAATTTGCCGATCAAGCGGTCGGCTCGTATGAATTTGTTCATTATTCTTCGCAGGGAGCCAATCCTGTTTCACCTTATCCTACCGAGAAGTTGAAAGAGGAGGGTACTGTCGTGTTGACCGGAGGTCAAGTTAAAAATGAAGATGCCAGTGTGGCCGGTTTTAATAAAGGGTGTCACATCGTTGCTTCGGATTATGGAAATATGTTGTTGATAAAAGGGGACGGTAGTGCCGAAGAACCCACATTGTCAGCCGCTGATGCTTTGGCCGGGTATATAAACGTCAGTATGTTTACACAAACAGATTTCCCGGTTAATACTCCGGTACGTTTCCATTTCGTGTCGAAAGTAGTAGGAGATCCTATAACTGCGGATTATAAGATTTCTGTTTGGAATTTCGGAGGGGCAACGACCAATGTACCACTCCCCGAAACTACTACTTACAGTTCGATCGATACGAAATGGTGGCCGATATATGCCGATTTGAATATTGCCGGAATTACAGGCGACGATAGGATTCCTTTGCGGATACGGTACAATATTCCCGGAGGACACTTGGGCAATCGAGCCATTTATATCGCAACGATACAATTTACGGCTAATCCGAGCGGAGAATGTCCTGAGTTCGATCCTGTGAATTTCGATGGTTGGGATACCCCGAATGGATCACCTGCTACTGGTATTGACGCGATAGGTGAAACCAACGGATTCGTGGCATGGGATAGTCAGTATATCTATTTGAACGATATAGACTTCGGAACCGAGGTATTTATCTATTCGTTGAACGGTGCATTGGTGAAAACCGTGAAGGTAACCGATTCGTTCGTGGAAGTTCCGATGTCTCGCGGTGCTTATGTGGTGAAATATGGAAACAAAGCATCGAAAGTCGTGCTTTAATGACTTATAAATGAGACCTATAAAACCGAGGATAAATTTCCTCGGCTTTATTTTTCTTTGTTTTGTTATACTCTTAAATAAAATATGCATGAAAACGAGGATTCTTTTGCTTATTCTTTTCAGTTCGTTTTTTTATGGTTCGCTGTTTTCACAGACTACAAATTTTGCGTTACGTTTCAATGGTGACGGAAAAGTCGATTGCGGAACTATATCGGACTTAAATAATTTGGATCTTTATTCGGTTCAGTGTTTGGTGAATCCGTCCGAATGGGTGGAAAATGCTTATGTTTTTAAACGAGGAAACGGAGACGAAGAATATTCTTTACGGTTCGGAACCTCGGGGCAGTTGATTTATAAAACAGCGACACAAGAATTTATCGTAGCGAACGATTTGCCGATAGGTTCGTGGACGCAACTTACCATTTCGGCATTTGCCAATGGAATCGATGTGTGGACTAATGGTGAGAAAAAGTGGATTGCCAATACCGGTGGAGCAGTTATTCCTGAGACATCGGAGCCATTTGTCATAGGAGAAAACTTTAAAGGACGTATCGACGAATTCCGTTTCTGGAAAACGGAGATGCCGGGAGCTGAACCCGAGAACCTGATGTTCCGTAATACGGTGAACAAATTCCACCCGAAATATGACGATCTTCTGTTCTATTACAAGTTTGACCAAGACCAGTGCGAAGATATTGTGGATTATAAATTGGCACATCATGGCGAACCCACGAATGTGACGCGTGAAGCCGTTATCGATAACGATTACTTTAAATATAGAGTGGTAACGGGTTATTCTTCTTTCGTGCGTCATTGTGACCGTTTGCAGATAGATAGGGATATGCATTTGATGACTAATGATTTGATATTTCTCGATGCACAAGTGTCGGGCTATACCGGAGCAGTGACGATGACTTACCCCAATAATCAAGGTGTGCTGTCCAATGCTTCGTATGTGGCCGAATATGAAGGGCGAAACGGAGTCCTTCATTTGAATGGCGAAGGCGCCGGCATGAATGTGAGCGAAGAAGTTTTGCAGAATACCGGCGGGCTTCCAGCAATGAATTACGCTACTATCGAGGCTTGGATTTCTATTGAAGAATGGCGAACGGGGGCAGCGATTTTTAATAAGAGCGATGAATCCAATCAGTTTTCCATAAAATTGGGCGATGAGTCGAAGAAGGAATTGTTGGTAGGAATCAACGGTTATACGTATAATTTTGAGAATGCGCTCACTGCCGCAGGTTGGGAACATATTGCCGTGTCTATCGTTTCGACGACCGGTCGGGCTATATCCCGTATTCGGCTGTTTACCGATAGCGGAGCAAGTCAAACTTATGCCGATAACATTACGACGATACCCGACGAAGACGATTTTACATTTATGAATACTTCGGCCGAGGCTGTTATTGGGGAGAATTTCAAAGGATACATCGACGAGGTAGCGGTTTGGGGAAATGCCCGGACAAGTGCCCAGATAGCACAGGATGCCGCCGGAACGTCTGGCGACCTCACTTTTCCCAGCGGTGGCGACGGAGCTATTTATTTGTTGTCGTATTGGCAATTCAATGATGCGGATAACCCCGGGAAAAACACTCGGAGCTGGAAGGAACTGTTGTCACAGATTAGGAAAATGTATGATGGTTATAGGGGCTTCAAGATACGTTTGGGTTTGATCTCTTCCGACAGTGAGAACGGGAACAAGGTGTGGCCTTCGCATATTTCGGATGCTGCATGGCGCGAACGATTGGCTGCGGACGTCGCCGAGTTGCTGCCTTATTGCGACGGTATAGATGTCGATTTCGAGTGGTTGTATAGCGGCGATTCGAGGTGGACTTCGGGATATGGCCCGATGGTAGAGGCTTTGCGTGCTGTTATTCCCGAGGATAAAGTGTTCAGTGTTTCGTTGCATCCGGTAGCTTATTTTCTGCCTACGAAGTGGATCGATATGCCCGATTATTATACCTTCCAGATTTATGGGCCTCAGGTGACTTGGTTTGCGTATGACAATTATGTTTCGGCGTATAATAAGTTTGTGTCGTGGGGATTTCCGAAAGAAAAAATAGGTATGTCTTATCCTACTACGGCGACGACAGGAAGCAACGTTACAGGATATAAAAATATTGTAGCCGCCAATCCCGATTTGTCTACCGATGCGAATACGGCGACTATGTCGGGGTCCTCTTATACTTTTAATGGTGTCGATTGCGTAAAGGACAAGATGAACTTCATTCTCGAACAGAATAGCGGTACGGTCATGTATTTTGACATGGGGAACGATGTGGCAGTTTCCGACCCGTTGAGTTTGATTCGTGCTGCGAACTCGGTTATTTCGGCCAATGTAGATACACTAATCACTCGGACAGACGGTGTGTCTTCACTGCCGGTTTTATCGAAAGAGGGAAAAAAAAAGACCAATCTCATTTGTAATGACCGGTCGGGGGAAATAGTAGTGCTTTCGACATCGGATGCCGATTTATCGCAGATCGCTTTTTTCTCGGCTTCGGGTGTCCTTTTTCGGGACGAAAGAATTTCGGGAAAGCAATATACCATATCGACCGATCGTTTTTCTCCGGGTGTGTATATCGCTCGGGTGAGGTCGTCGGAAGGAGTAGATGTTTTTAAGTTCAGGATTAAATAAGTATCTTAAAATATAATTACATGAAAATAAAGGATATGATTAGACAGGCTTTGTCTGTTGTAATTGTCATGCTGTCGGGCATGCAAATTACATACGCACAAAGTATAACCGTTCGGGGTAATGTCCGTGACGATGTTGAACCATTGATGGGCGTTACTGTACAGGCGAAAGGTACGACAAAAGCTGTGGCAACCGATTTGGACGGAAATTATACGATTTCAGTACCGGATAAGAATGCTGTACTCGTGTTTTCTTACGTGGGTTATCAGAAACAAGAAGTTAAGGTAGGTGATAAGACCGTTGTCAATGTGGTTCTACAAGGCGATGCCCAGTTGCTGGACGAGGTGGTCGTTGTGGGTTACGGCAGTGTCAAGAAAAGCGATGTGACGGGAGCTATCGCGTCGATACGTCCCGATGAGATGGACGCTTCGAAGAGCGTGACTCTCGATAACTTGTTACAAGGTAAAGTTGCCGGTTTGGTGGTAGGGTCTACCAACACGACTCCGGGAGCCGCTACCTCTATAACGATTCGTGGAGCCAGTTCGTTACGTGGCGATAACCAACCGTTATATGTAATCGATAATATTCCTCAGGCCTCTACGGGTGAGTTCGCCGCTTCTGCATTCGGCGATGACGATTATCAAACTGCGGCCGATCCGTTGAGCAGTTTGAATCCTGCGGATATAGAGAGTATTGAAATTTTGAAAGATGCCTCGGCCACGGCGATATATGGTTCGAGGGGTGCTAATGGTGTCATATTGATTACGACTAAAAAAGGAAAGAGCGGTAAACCTCGCATAAACGTGAATGCTAACTTTACTGTTGCGAATGCCACTCGATTGTACGATATGTTGAATTTGAGCGATTATGCCGATTACCGGAATGCTCAGTCTGGTCCCGACGATCGCCAGTTCTTCAAATCGGGGAACGAGGTGCGTTATATTTTCTCGGGTGGAAAATACGACGAGACCGACCCTACTTCGTATCGCATATTGCAGGAACGGGATTGGCAGCGTGAGATTTATCGTACGGCTTTCTCACAGAATTATTCGGTCTCGGTGAACGGTGGTTCCGACAAGGTACGTTATTTTGTGTCGGCTTCTTTCAAAGATATCAACGGTATTGTAAAACAGACTGGTTTACAACAGGGGGACTTACGTGCGAATTTGTCGATGGACTTGTCGAAGACCGTATCGGTGGATTTGTCGTTAAGCGGGTCGTTGAAAAAGAACGATATGATGTCGGGTAGCAATGCCAACGGTGGAGCACAAGGATCGGTATCGGTAACCGCTATTACTTCCCAACCGTTTGAGTATCCCGCCGACGACCCTTCGTTGAGTGGTACGAACGGTATGGAGAAGAGGATCACTGTATTCAGTTGGTTGAATGATTATGACGACCAAACGACTGAGAACGCATTTCGTGCTTCGATGGACTTGAAGTGGAAAATATGGAAAGGCCTCACATATAATCTTCGTGCAGGTGGCAATTTGAGGGACGAATATCGTGCCCGTTGGTTCGGCACGGAGACTTTCCGGGGGAATAACGATAAAGGTTCTTTGGGTATCACCGATTTGAGCCAAAACAATATCACTGTCGAGAATATGTTGAATTATCATCATACGTTCGACCGTATTCTCGATTTAGATGTAACCGGGGCTGTTACTTATGACGATTACAATTATCTGAATAAGAGAACACAGGGCCGTCAGTTCTCCAATATGAGTTTCGGTATAGACGGATTGCACATGGCCGAACGCATATCTTACCTCGAACCCGTACAAAGAGACTATCAGTTACTCTCTTATCTGGGACGCGTGAACATGTCGTTCCTCGAAGGTCGTTATCTGGCGACGGCATCGTTCCGTGCCGATGGTTCGAGTCGTTTCGCCCGTGGACATCGTTGGGCATATTTCCCTTCTTTTTCATTGGCATGGCGTATGGAACAGGAAGATTTTATAAAGGATAATGTGCATTGGCTCGACCAGTTTAAGGTGAGAGTGGGATATGGACAGACCGGAAACTCGGCTATCGATCCGTATAGTAGTTTCTCGAATTATAGTCAAATTATAGACTATGCTAATGCTGTGGGTGACAAGGTTCTCGCTATGGCTGTCGATAAATTACAGAACGAAGGTTTGACTTGGGAAACGACCGAGTCGTGGAATGTCGGTGTGGATTTCGGGGTATTGAAAAACAGGTTGAGAGGTTCGTTCGACTTTTATAATAAAGAGACGAGAGACCTGCTCATTTCCAGAGTATTGCCGCCTTCGGCAGGTTTCCCGAGCATTTATTATAATTCGGGGAATTTGTTGAACCGAGGTATCGAGTTCAGTCTCGAAGCCGATATTATCCAAACGAAAGACTTTACATGGACGTTCGGGGGAAATATCGGAAAAAATAACCCGAAGATCAATAGTCTGGGTGTTTCGAGAGGTAATTTCGGTGTGTATGAGAATATATTGGCTTATGAAGGAAACTCGTTGGGTAACCACTTCGGGAATGCACACTTGTTCTGGGTAGGACATGAGCCGGGGCTATTCTTGGGTTATCAAACCGATGGAATCGTTCAGGAAGAAGATTTGCCGGCAAATGGCGGTTCGTATAATGTAACGCAAGATTTAAGTACGGGTGGAGCGCCTCAGGCTGGTGATATTAAAATCATAGACCAGAACGGAGACGGTGTGATCAATACCGATGACCGTGTGATTATCGGTAATCCGAATCCCGATTTTACTTACGGTTTTCAAACTCGTTTTACTTGGCGCGGTCTGAGTCTTTCGGCTCAATTTAATGGAGTGCACGGGAAGGATATGATCAATACCAATATTCGTTATCAAGCAATCCCGAATCGTACGGGTGGCAACTTGCGAACCGAGGCTTGGGTAGGCGCGTGGACTGCCGAAAACCGTTCGAACGCTTATCCGAGAGTAAATTATACATTGCCTACACCGGCTGTGTTGGATCGCTATGTAGAGGATGCCAGTTTCTTGCGTTGTACCGATATTACCCTTTCGTATAATTTACCGAAGGCGGTAATGAAAAAGATCGGGTTTAATTCGATCAATATTTTCGGATCGGTTAAAAATGCTTTTATTATAACCGATTACAGTGGTTACGATCCAGAGGTTAACTCTTTTGCATTCGATGGTTTACGTCCGGGAGTGGATATGAGTTCGTTCCCTCATGCTCGGTCGTTTATATTTGGTTTGAATGTTTCATTTTAATATATAGTAATTTATGAAATCGCTAAAATATATAATTGTCTTGGGAATAGTGACGGGTGTCACTTTCTCTTCTTGTGAAGACTGGCTCGACGAGAATCCCAAGTACTCTGTGGATAATACCGTTATATTCGATTCGGAAGAGACCGCTAAGCAGGCGTTGAATGCTTGTTATGGCTATTTGACGACACAAGACTGTTTCGGACAGGGTGTTTATGAAATGTCAGTGGGGTCATCGGGGCTCTCGTGGTCGCAGACAAATGGTTCGGAACCGGACCGTTACGCTTCGTTGAATGCCACTACGGCCGGTGATGCCGTGCTGTGGGCTTGGCGAGGATTGTACAAAGCTATACAGGAATGTAATACTTTCATCGTGAATATGAATAAGGGTTCGTTGAGTGAAGATTTGAAAGAAAACTACACGGCGCAGGCTTCGTTTATTCGCGGGTTGTGTTATTACTATCTCTCTATGATGTGGGGTGATGTTCCTTTGCGGATCGAACCGTCGGCGCATGATGCGATTTCGGAACCGAAATCGTCTTTTATCGACGTTGTCGGCCAGATTTTCATCGATTGGAAGTATGCGTATGACAATTTGCCGGAGAATGGCGAACACGTTGACGGATATATCGATAAGTTGGGAGTTGCCGCTTATTTGGCCAAACTAAATTGGATGCTTTCGTGTAATCCCGATTTGGCCGACCGCAAAGCTGATTACTTAGAAGATGCTAAATTCTGGTGCGATTTGGTTTATGGAAAGTATTCATTGCAGAGCCGTTATTCCGATCTTTTTGTAAACCATGTACAGAATTCGCCGGAATCTATCTTCCAGTTGAATTTTACCACTTCGTCGGATTATTCTTGGAATAGATTGAACTGGATTTTTGCTGCCGACAATGCATCGCCGGGTACGGCTTATCAGCGTATCCGTTCGACCAAAGCATTTCACGATCTGTTCCGTGGAACTTATCCGGGAGATCCTCGGTATGATGCTACGTTTTTGACTCGGTGGTACGATGTGAAAAACGGCAGTTCTTATCACTTGATAAGTGATTCGGTATATACTTATCCATATAAGACGTATAAGACCAAATCGACGAGCCGTGTAGCGGATGCAGTTGCTTATATCCCGTATGACCAGATGGCCGATCCTACTAACCCTACCGTAGAGGAATTGACGGTTTTGCAGGAACAGTTTTACACCGAGAATACGACGACAGGCGAAAAGAACGTCGTTAATTTGGTGGGACAGTTTGCTACGTCGGTGGGTGATCATGCCGGGTGGCCTTTGTGGAAAAAACAGATCGATTTTAATTGTCAAGCGCAACAGAGCAACAACAATATCATATTGTACCGTTATGCCGACTTTTTGTTGCTAATGGCCGATGTGTATAACGAATTAGATGAAACGGATAGAGCGGCCAATCTGGTAAATGAGGTTTTGAGAAGGGCGCGTACTTCGGTTTCGCCAGAAGCCTCGCAACCGGTTGACTTCCCCAGTGGATTGTCCAAAGACCAAATGCGTAAGAAAATATTTTATGAACGGTTGTTTGAGTTGGCTGCCGAGCCCGAGATGTATTTCGATATACGTCGAGGGGGAACGGAGACTTTGAAAATGGCATTGGAAATCGTGAACCGTCATGATATAACTTACGAGCATTGTGAAGGAGAGGCTCAACACAACAACCCGGATCAAAGGTTTAGAGATCGTTATTTCGGGGAGGATGCGACGTTCTATGGAAAAGTGAGCGACGAGAGTTTCTTGAAAAAGAATCTGCATTTACCGATTCCTCATTCCGAATTAAGTGCTAACGACGGATTATCGGCCGCAGACCAAAACTTCGGATATTGATATACCGTATATAAATAATGAATGACTCGGTTTTTCCGGGCATTCATTATTTTACAAAGTGTTTTGTGGAATACTTTCGTACACGATGCGATGTGTCGTAAATTGTATTCCTGTGCTATATTTGTGTCATATAAAATTATATAATATTATACCGTTGCTTATGAAATCGATCAGTCCTAATTTCTTTTACACGGCGGCTTCTTTTGCTGTATTGGGTGGTCTCGTTTCTTGTCAGAGTAGACAGAAACCATTGAATATCGTTTATATTATGACCGACGATCATACGTCTCAGATGATGAGTTGTTATGATACACGGTATATAGAGACTCCTAATCTCGACCGCATAGCGAAAGATGGAGTGAGATTTACCAACAGTTTTGTTTCTAACTCGCTCAGCGGGCCGAGCCGGGCTTGTATGTTGACCGGGAAGTTCAGCCATAAAAACGGTTTTACCGATAATACGACCTGTAAATTTGATGGAACTCAGCAGACCATGCCGAAACTGTTGCAGCAGGCTGGTTATCAAACCGCTATTGTCGGGAAATGGCATTTGGAAACATTGCCTACGGGATTCGACTTTTGGGAAATTCTGCCGGGTCAAGGCGATTATTATAATCCCGATTTTATTACGCAGACAAATGATACCGTGAATAAAAGGGGATATGTGACCAATATCATCACAGACGAGAGTCTCGATTGGTTACAAAACAAGAGGGATAGAAGTAAACCTTTCTGTCTTTTTATCCATCATAAAGCAATACACCGCAATTGGATGGCCGATACTTGCGATTTGAATTTATATGAAGATAAGGAGTTTACTTATCCCGAAAATTTCTTCGATACTTATGATGGTCGTTTGGCTGCCGCTTCGCAAGAAATGAGTATTGCAAAGGATATGGATTTGATTTACGATTTGAAAATGCAGCGATCTGATAAAGAAACTCCTTTAAAATCGTTATACGAACAATTTTATGGGCGTATGGATTCGGCCCAGAAAGCTGTATGGGATAAATTTTATACTCCTATTATCGATAAATTTTATAAAGATGATTTGAAGGGAGAAGACTTGGTACGTTGGAAATACCAACGTTATATGCGAGATTATGCTAAGACGGTGAAGTCATTGGACGACAATGTGGGAAAGGTACTTGACTACTTGGAAAAGGAAGGATTGCTTGATAATACGCTTGTCGTATATACTTCGGATCAAGGGTTCTATATGGGAGAACATGGGTGGTTCGATAAACGCTTCATGTATGAAGAGTCAATGCGTACCCCTTTGATTATGCGTCTTCCAGAAGGTTTTGATAAGCGAGGAGACATACCTCAATTGGTGCAGAATATAGATTATGCACCGACATTCCTCGAACTGGCGGGTGTTTCTGTTCCTTCCGATATACAGGGTGTGTCGTTGCTCCCGTTGCTAAAAGGAGAGTCGCCTGCCGATTGGAGAACTTCTCTGTATTATCATTTCTATGAATATCCGGCAGAGCATGCGGTAAAACGTCATTACGGCGTTAGGACCGATAGGTATAAATTGATACATTTCTATAACGATATAGATGTGTGGGAGTTGTATGATTTGCAAAACGACCCGATGGAGATGCACAATATTTTCGGACAAGAGGGAACCGAGCAGGTTACAGCCGATTTGATGAAAGAGTTGAAGCGACTGCAAGTCCAGTATGACGACCCTATTTTGAAAGAATTTCCTATTGGTGAATGAATAAAACGGTGAATGGTTAATATGAAGATAAGAAAAGCGTTAGTCTTAGGCTCTTTTTGGTTTTGTGCATCTTTTTGTATAGGAGCTCCGGTCGCAAATACCTTTTTACCTGTGGTTCCGGTTCCAGCAGAGTATTCGGTAGGTGAGGGATATTTCTATTTCAATGCCGATATGAAGTTCGGGGTTGAAAATGAATCTCAGTTACGTATGGTATCCGACTTTGTAACTCTATTGGGGCGGCAGACCGGTTTTATACCTAGCATTATGATCGGTTCCGAAACGGCCGATGTACGATTGAAAACAGTTACGTCTTTGCCCGATGAGGCATATAATTTGATCGTTACCTCGGAAAAAATTCTAATAGAATCTGCGGGCGATGCCGGATTCTTTTATGCTTTACAATCGCTACGCCAACTATTGCCGGTAGGTGTGGTAGAGGGCAAGAAGCAGAATAGAACGATGGAGTATAAAATCCCTGTGATGACTGTTAACGATCGTCCTCGGTTCGGTTATCGGGGGCTTATGATAGATGTATCGCGGTATTTCATGCCTAAGCACAATTTATTGAAGATTATAGATGCAGCTTCGTTTTTGAAAATAAATAAGATACATTTGCATTTGGTCGATGATAACGGTTGGCGATTGGAGATAAAAAAATATCCGCGATTGACGCAAGTGGGAGCTTGGCGGGTGAAACGCGACGAGCCTTTTCCAAATCGTAGGAATCAAGAGGAAGGCGAACCTGTCTCTGTCGGAGGGTATTATACTCAGGACGATATGAGAGAGATTATTCGATTTGCCGCATTACGGCAAATCGAGATTATTCCCGAAATAGAGATGCCGGCTCATACGAACTCTTCATTGGCTGCTTATCCTGAATTGGCATGTCCAGTCGTAGATCGTTTTATCGGTGTGTTGCCCGGTATCGGTGGTAAAAATTCAGAGATCGTTTATTGTGCCGGCAATGACAGTGTCTTTTCGTTTCTGGAAGATGTAATTGACGAAGTGTCGGAACTGTTCCCTTCTAAGTATATTCATTTGGGGGGAGACGAAGCCTCGAAGGTAAATTGGGCGAAGTGTCCGAAATGTCGGGCTCGCATGGAGGCCGAGCATATAGAACATACCGAGGAGTTGCAGAGCTATTTCATGACTCGTATGAGCAATTATGTAAGGAGCAAGGGTAAAGAAGTGATGGGTTGGGACGAATTAACGAACAGCACATTGCCCGAAGGTGCGATTATTTATGGTTGGCAAGGTTTTGGAAAAGCGGCGTTGAAAGCTGCCGCACAAGGGCATCGGTTTATTATGACGCCTGCTAGGATTCTTTACTTTATCCGCTATCAGGGGCCTCAGTGGTTTGAGCCTTTGACCTATTTCGGAAATAATACATTAAAAGACGTATATACTTATGAGCCCGTTCAAGAGGAATGGAACCCTGTTTATGAGGATTTGTTGATGGGGGTACAGGCATCTATGTGGACAGAATTTTGTAATTCTCCCGATGATGTGGAATATCAGTTATTCCCTCGGTTATTAGCATTGTCTGACATAGCTTGGGCAAAAAAAGGGACAAAAGACTGGCCCGATTTTTTGAAAAGGATCGATAAGGTTTTGCCTCATATCGAGGCAATGGATATTACTTGTGCCCGCTCGATGTACAATATAGATCATAAGGTTACCCCAAAGGGGAAAAAGTTGATGGTGGAGCTTTCGTGTATTAGGCCTGATGTAGAAATCCGATATACCGAAGATGGAACGGAACCTATCGCATCGTCGAGTCTTTACGCTTCTCCCTTGACGGTAAAGAGTACGACCTGTATAAAAGCCGCGACTTTCATGAACGGAGAGAAAATGGGGGAGACTTTGCTCCTGGATTTACAGTGGAACAAGGCTACGGGAAAAGAGGTATTAGCTTCGAATGAAAAACGATATGTGTTGACCAATGGTGTTAGAGGCAGTTTGCGTCATACCGATTTTGAATGGGCCGGGTGGTATGACGAAGATGCATCGTTTGTTCTGGATATGGGAAAAAGGACTCCGGTGAAAGAAGTTCGTATAGGGTGTATCACTAACTCTGGAATGGCCGTTCATAAACCTTCGCTAATTCGGTTATCTGTATCGAACAATAAAAAAACATTCGTTCCGGTAAGAGAGATTACTTTTTCTCAGGAGGATATTTTTAAGAATCGTACAGCGGTGGAAGATGCCGTTTTCAGTGGGTTGGATTTGAATGCCCGATACTTGAAGCTCGAAATGGAAAATCCCGGACTTTGTCCCATCGGAGATATACGTGAGGATCAGAAGATATGGATGTATTTCGATGAGTTGATTGTAAATTAAAATAATTAATACTTTTTTCTCCGGTTGTAAATAAATAGCCTGTTCGAGGGAAAGTGTAAAAAAATATGTTTATTTTAGTAGAAAAATAGATATGAAATCGATACCGTTGATATTACCGTTAATGGCACTCCCAATTTCGGGGCAAGCCGAAAAGAGAGGGAACGTGGAGATGCCGCAATGTCCGAATGTCGTGTTCATCTATGCCGACGATATAGGCTATGGCGATTTAAGTTGTAATGGGTCTAAGACGATAAATACCCCGAACGTGCAACGCATGGCTACCGAGGGAGTGAGATTTACTAATGCTCATAGTGCTGCGGCTACCAGCACACCTTCCCGTTATGCGATGTTGACCGGCGAATATGCATGGCGTAGGGAAGGTACGGGTATTGCCGATGGGGATGCGGGAATGATTATCCGTCCCGAACGATACACGTTGGCCGATATGTTCCGAGATGCCGGATATGCTACCGGGGTTGTCGGTAAGTGGCATTTGGGGCTCGGAGATGAAAAAGGGACACAAGACTGGAATCAACGGTTGTCGCCGAATCCTGCCGATATAGGATTTGATTATTCTTATATTATGGCCGCTACGGGCGATCGAGTCCCTTGTGTATTCGTAGAGAATGGGGCGGTTGTAAATCTTGATCCGGAAGATCCTATTTATGTCAGTTATAAGCAGAATTTTCCGGGAGAACCTACGGGGAAAAAGAATCCTGATTTATTGGTTATGCATCCTTCGCATGGTCATAACCAGAGTATCGTCAATGGCATTTCTCGTATTGGATATATGAAGGGCGGAAAATCTGCGTTGTGGAAAGACGACCAAATTGCCGATGAGCTTACAAACAAAGCTGTTTCGTTTATCGAGAATCATAAGGACGAACCTTTCTTTCTCTATTTTGCCACGCAGGATGCACATGTTCCCCGTGTACCTAATGAACGCTTTGCCGGGAAATCGGGTATGGGGCCGAGAGGAGATGTCTTGTTGCAGTTCGATTGGAGTGTGGGTGAGATTTTATCGGCTTTGAAGAAAAACGGATTAGATAAAAATACAATTATTATCTTGTCGAGCGATAACGGCCCGGTTGTAGACGACGGATATAAAGACCAGGCTGTGGAGCTATTGGGAGAACATAAACCCGGAGGGCCTTTCAGGGGTGGTAAATATAGTTCTTATGAGGCGGGGACCAGAGTCCCTTGTATTCTTCGCTGGGTAGACACAGTGAAGCCGACCGTTTCGGATGCGTTGGTATGCCAAATTGATTGGTTCGCTTCGTTTGCCTCGTTGTTGGGAACCGATTTACCCGAGGGGGCTGCTCCTGATAGTGAGAATTATTTAGATACGTGGTTGGGAAAAGAAGCCGAGGGGCGTCCTTATTTGGTTGAACAGAATGCACAAAATAATTTATCGATTACTTCCGGCGAATGGAAGTATATAGAACCCGGAAAAGGAGAGCCATTCAATAAAAATGTCGGTATTGAAACAGGTAATAGTTCTCTTCCCCAGTTGTACAATTTGCATAAGGACTTGGGAGAGCGGAAAAATGTAGCCGAACAATATCCCGATGTCGTCGAAGAATTAGCAGCGAGATTATTGGAAATAAAAGACGGGCGAGTTGCTCTTCCGCTTAAATGATAACGGAAAAAATTTGTTGAAATATATCCATTTTAAGAATAAGATGATGAAAAATAATATCCTGTTTTTGATTTGTATGTTGTTGTGCCCGTTGGGAAAGACTTTCGCTAGGGTAGAGACACCGGAGTGGCAGAGCCAATATGCCATAGGCTTGAATAAATTGGCTCCTCATGCTTATGTTTGGCCGTATAAAGAGGGGGATATAAACAGCGTGCGGGCACAAGACTATGAACAGTCTCCTTATTATATGAGCTTGAACGGCACGTGGAAATTCAATTGGGTACGGAATCCCGATAAGCGTCCGGTGAATTTTTACCGTCCCGACTTTTATACCGGTGGCTGGAATGATATACAGGTTCCGGGGAACTGGGAATGCCAGAATTATGGTATCCCTATATATGTGAATGAGACATACGAGTTTGACGATCCGATGTTTCATTTTAAGAAAAATCCTCCTTTTGTTCCCTATGAGGATAATGAGGTCGGTTCTTATCGCCGTACATTCGTTTTGCCTGAATCTTGGATAGGACGTCGTATAGTCTTGTGTTTCGAGGGTGTTACTTCTTTTTATTATGTGTGGCTCAATGGGGAGCTTTTGGGATATAATCAGGATTCCAAAACCCCGGCTGAATGGGATATTACTAATAAGGTGAAACAGGGTGAGAATACACTCGCTGTCGAAGTTTATCGTTGGAGTGCGGGGGCGTATCTCGAATGTCAGGATATGTGGAGATTGAGTGGAATCGAACGCGATGTTTATCTGTATAGCACTCCCGAAGAGTATATTGCCGATTATAAAGTAGTTTCTCCATTGGATAAAAATTTGTATAAAGATGGGGAGTTCTCTTTGGACGTGCATATAGGTGGTTTGAAAGGCCGACACGGCATAACGGTTCATTATGGATTATTCGATGCCGATCATCGAATGGTCGCACAGGACGGCGGTTCTCCGGTGCGAGACAGTATCGTATCGTTTGATGCGATTATTCCTGATGTTAAACCGTGGAATGCCGAGCATCCTTATCTTTATACGTTGGTTGTCGATTTGAAAGACGAGCAGGGGCAAGTAATAGAAACGACGGGGTGTCCCGTGGGTTTTAAAACCTCTGAGATTAAGAATGGTCGTTTTTGTATCAATGGAGTCCCTGTGTTGGTAAAAGGAGTGAATCGACACGAGTTCTCAGAACAGGGCCGTACGGTTAGTAAAGAGTTGATGTTGAAAGATATACAACTGATGAAGCAAAATAATATCAATACAGTGCGTTGTGCCCATTATCCTAATCATTCCTATTGGTATCAGTTGTGCGATCGGTATGGTCTTTATGTTATAGACGAGGCGAATATCGAATCTCATGGAATGGGGTACGGTCCGGCGACTTTGGCTAAGGATACATCGTGGTTGAGTGCACACATGGACCGCACCCGCCGTATGTATGAGCGGACAAAGAATAATCCTTCGGTTACGATTTGGTCGTTGGGTAATGAAGCCGGCAACGGAATTAATTTTGAGAAAACTTACGAGTGGCTGAAATCGGTGGAGACTAACCGTCCGGTACAATATGAACGGGCAGAACAAAATTTCAATACCGATATTTATTGCCGTATGTATCGCAGTATAGACGAGATAAAGGCTTATCTTGCACAACCGGATATTTATCGCCCCTTCATTCTTTGTGAATATGCTCACGCTATGGGTAACAGCGTGGGGGGATTGAAAGATTATTGGGACGTTTTCGAGTCAGAACCGATGGCTCAGGGCGGTTGTATTTGGGATTGGGTGGATCAATCTTTCCGAGAGGTAGATTCCGACGGTCGGTGGTATTGGAGCTACGGAGGGGATTATGGTCCCGAGGGTGTCCCTTCTTTTGGTAGTTTTTGTTGTAATGGGTTGGTAAATGCTGTCCGGGAACCATATCCTCATTTGTTTGCTGTGAAAAAAGTATATCAATATATCAAATCTCGTTTGATAGATAACGAGAATTTGACGGTTACGGTCAAGAATTGGTATGACTTTACCGATTTGAAAAATTATACTTTGCATTGGAATGTGACCGCCGATAACGGGAACATATTGGCTCAGGGAGAGGTGATAACGGCTTGTGCCCCGCACGAGACGGTAGAGATTGTTCTTGGGAAAGTGAAACTGCCTCGTGATGTGAAGGAGGCCTATCTGAATCTTAGTTGGACTCCTAATCAAGCCTCGGCTTTTGTGGACACGAATTGTGAAGTGGCATATGACCAGTTTGTACTTCTTGCCAATTCCAAATATGAAGCAAAAATAGATTTACCGTCAGGTACAAAATTAGAAAGAGACGGATATACGTGGTTTAACGATAAAGTATCAGCTACGGTTTCTCCTGAGACAGGTGCATTGATTTCATATAAATATCGAGGTGAAGAATGGCTTTCACAACCGGTGGAACTATCGCTATATCGACCTTTGACCGAGAATGACAAAAAAGACAAACATGGAGGCATGCTTTGGAAGAAAGCGGGGTTGGATAAAATTTCCCAGAAAGTGACATCGATAAAGCCCTCTAAGAATGGTTTTACGGTCGATGTTTCTGTTCTCAACGCAAAAGACAATGAGATAGGAACCGGGAGTTTTGTCTATACATTGGATTGGAAGGGTATGTTAAAGATAAATACTGTCTTTACTCCCGATACAGCTATCGTGAAGTCATTGCCTCGGGTGGGATTGACATTCCGTATGCCTGTGGCGAATTGTTGCGATGTGACTTATTTGGGTCGGGGTGATTTTGAGAACTATGTAGATAGAGCTGCCGGGAAGATAGGAATTTATGAGACTTCGCCTTTCGCTATGTTTCATTATTATGTGATGCCCCAGTCTACCGGTAATCGCATAGATACCCGTTGGCTGGCGTTAACCGGAGAAAAGGGTAGTGGCTGGAAAATAATTTCTGACAAACCGTTCCAGTTCAGTGTATTACCTTACTCGGATATAAACATCGAAGCTGCTACACATATCAATGACCTGAATTTTGACGGTGAAGTGACAGTCCATGTGGATGCTGCACAAACTGGGGTAGGAACTGCGACTTGCGGACCGGGTGTGCTGCCTGTCTATTGGCTGCCGTTAGAATCCTATGAGTTTGATTTTACTTTTATTCCGGTAAAGGAATAAATTCGGATAGGTTTTGAACGGGGCGAAATCGGGAGCCGTATGATTATGGCTCCTTTTTATAGGTAGAGATTTTGCCACGACAGAAGAAAAGGAATCCGTTTTAGTGATTGTTACACTAAAACGGATTCCTTTGTAAATTTATAGTTATTATCGTTTTTTCAATTTATAGGTTTCTTGCTTTAAGAATTTCTCCAATTCTTTAATGGTGGGATATTGAGCCAACGTTTCGGGGTAAATGGCGTCTCCCACAGAGATGCGTATAGTTTTGTGTTCTTTTTTGAATACTTCGGCAGGTAATCGCATGGCGCACATTTTCCAACTGAATATCCTTAATATCGTATAAAATAGCGAGTTATGTCCATGAAAGAAAATGGGGACGACAGGTTTCTTTAATTGCTGAATCAATCTGATTATACTGGATTGCCATTCTCTATCTTCAATGCGAAGGTCCCATCTTAGTTTAGAGACAGCCCCGGCGGGGAAAAAGCCGAGAGGATGTCCGTTTTTAGCTTGAAGTAGAGCCTCTTTTATTCCATTGAGGGAGACTTTTCGTCTGTCTGGATTGGAGTAAGGGTCTACGGCAATGAAATTGTCGGACATGGCTTCGACATGGTTCAATATCCAATTGACCATGACTTTGTAATCGGGGCGGCGATTGGCGAGTAGTTTAATGAGAATAACGCCATCGAGCGCTCCGAACGGGTGATTCGAGACTGTGATGAAAGCACCTTCGGGTAAGTTATCGAGTTTCTCTTCGTGGTTGATTTGGCAAGTGATGTCCAAATCGTCTATAATAGAATTGCAAAATGCTGCTCCCCGATAATCGCAGGAGCGATCGTACAAAGCATTGATCTCGTTGATTTTGCAAAGGTTGAAAAGGTATTTGAGAATCTTGGTTCCACTTTCGCTTTTGAACTGGGGGGCAATGTCTTGTAAGTCGGATATATTTAATACGTATCTTTTCATTTTTGAGCTTGTGTCGGTTAAATCGAAAAGTGCAAAAATACAAATAACTGGCAGAATTTTACGGTTGATAGCGATATTTTATTCAAATAAGGGTTTATATAGAGAGCGCATAGCTGATACTCATGTAAATGAGCATACCTATAATGTCATTGGTGATGGTGATAAAAGGCCCTGTGGCTATGGCTGGGTCTATTTTGAATCGTTCGAGGGTTAAAGGGACGAGAGTCCCGAAAATGGAGGCAAAAATCACTACGGCAAACAAGGAAAGCGATACGGATACCGTAGTCGCTATATTGTCGAGGAAAAACCAGTTGTAAACGAATACGAGCAAGGATATCATGCAGGCGTTGATTAGGGCTACGCCTAATTCTTTGAATAATTGTTTTCCCGCTGTTTTTAAATCTAATTTACCGTTTGCTAAACCTTGTACTACGATGGCCGATGATTGTATTCCCACATTTCCTCCCGTACCGCCGATCAGCGGTATGAAGAGTGCTGTGGCCGGATTTTTAGCGATGTTCGATTCAAAATTTCCTAAGATTACCGAGTTTGCCAACCCTCCGACCATACCGATGAGCAGCCACGGTAGCCGGGCTGCCGTTTGAGTGAAAACAGTATCGTTCGATTCCACGTCTTGGGACAAACCCGATGCCAATTGATATTCACGTTCCGATTGTTCACGAACTTCGTCCATGATGTCGTCGACCGTAATCTGCCCTACCAAACGTCCGATGCTGTCTATCACCGGTACGGCTACCAAGTCGTATTTTTCGAAAGTCATAGCTACGTCATTGATAGGAGTATCGGTCTTTACCGATACAGGGTCTTTACGCATGACATGCTTTATCTTTGAGGCAGAGGGATTGGTAATCATTTTTTTTAGGGGGAAAACTCCTTTCAATCTGTCGTCATCGTCCACTACATAGACATAATAAAGCTGCCCTAGCTCTTCGGCTTGTATCCGCATTTGTTTGACGCATTCGGGCATACTCCAATTTTCGTTTACGACAACCATTTCTGTACCCATGAGACCACCGGCGGTGTCTTCATCGTATTTCAACAAGTCAACGATGTCTCCGGCTTGTTCTACGTCGTCGATGTGGGAGAGGATCTCTTCCTGAGCGTCTTCGTCCATTTCCCGAATGAGGTCCACGGCATCGTCGGAATCCATGTAGTCGATAAACTGTTTGGCGATGACTTCGCTTGGCAGTTGTTTCAACATTTTTTCCCGATCGTCTTCATCTAGTTCGAGAAGTACATCTGCCGCTTTTTCCCCGTCTAAAAGCATGTAGATATACTCTGCTTCATCGAGGTTCAGCTGTTGATATAGTTCCGCTATATCGGCCGGGTGCAAATCTTTCAGTAATTCACGGGCTTTGTCTTTTTCGTCGTTTTTAATGATTTGCTGAACATTTTGGATATATTCGGGTGTAAATTTATCCATGTTTTTCCCTCCTTATACTTTGAGACCGGAATGTCGTTTCCGTAAATATTCCGGTAGATTATTCATTTTATAATGTAACTTTCCAATAGATTTGTCAAATCTATGAATTGTTTGACCGATAGCCGTTCGGGGCGTTCGTTGAAAATCGGTTCTGCCAATATTTTACAATCTTGTCCGACCATACTTTTTAATGAGTTCCGCATGGTTTTTCGCCTTTGATTGAATGCGGTTTTTACGATTCGTTTGAATAGAGGTTCATTACAACCTAATTGCCGGACTTGGTTTCGTGTCATTTTGATGACTGCCGATTTGACTTTCGGTGGGGGATTGAATACGTGTTCGGGGACTGTGAATAAATATTCTATTTCATACCAAGCTTGCAGCAATACACTCAAAATACCGTAAGTTTTACTGCCCGGAGGGGCAGCCATTCGTTCGGCGACTTCTTTTTGAATCATGCCGCTGCAACAAGGTATATGATCTTTGTATTCGAGTACTTTGAAAAATATTTGACTGGATATATTGTAGGGATAGTTTCCTATAACGCAGAAATTTCCAGAGAACAACTTCGATAAATCGAGTTTTAGAAAATCTTCTTCTAAAATGTGTTCTTTCAATTCGGGGAAATTTTCTTGTAAATATTCGATCGATTCATGGTCGAGTTCGACGACTGTCAAATCGTGTCCTTTGGATAGGAGATACTGAGTTAAGACTCCCATGCCGGGGCCTACTTCAAGTATGGGGGTATTTTTGTAATTGTCGAGCGTATCGGCAATGGCTTGTGCGATATTCAAATCGATGAGAAAGTGTTGCCCTAACGATTTTTTAGGTCTAACTATGTAGCTCATGAAGGGTTCGTTTCAGTTGTCAGTCAATAAATTTTTTCTCACAGAGATTTTTCATACCTCTGCCAGCTACAAAGTTGAAGATAAACCTTTATCTTTGCAACCTACAAAAGTATAACAAATTTTTAAAACGGGAAAATTGAAAAGGATAATACGGGATATTGTAAAATATCTGCTTCCTCTGCTTTGTGGTGTGTGGTTGTTTTGGTATGTCTACCAGAAATTGGATATGAATACCATTTTTCAAATCCTCAAATCAGATGTGAATTATTTTTGGATTATCCTATCTATGGTTATTGCAGCATTCAGCCATATTGCCCGTGCGTTTCGCTGGCGTTTGCAGTTGCGGGCGTTGAATATAACCCCGTCAATGCGGGTTTTGATAAACGCTATTTTCGGCACGTATGCCATGAATCTGTTGTTTCCCCGGTTAGGAGAGGTTTGGCGTTGCGGTTATGTGGCTCAGCGAGAAAAGGCATCATTTACGAAAGTATTGGGATCTATGGTTTCCGACCGTCTCTCCGATACGATAATGCTCGCAATGCTTACGTTTGCGGTATTCATGATTCAAATGAAGCCGTTCCGTCAATTTTTGAATGAGAATCCTTCTATCGAAACAGGGGCGATGAATGTACTGACTTCGGTGTGGCTCTATGTTGGAATCTTTATATGTATTGTCGCTGTCGTTTGGTTTTTCTATACGAACAGTCGGAGCAAGATTGTATTGAAGATAAAGAATTTTATGGCCAACATCTGGGACGGTTTTGCCTCGATTATTACGATGAGAGGGAAATTTTGGTTCGTATTCTATACCCTGTTTATTTGGTTCTGTTATTTTATGCAACTGTATGTCTGCATATTCGCTTTCCCCGGTATGGAAAATTTGACGGTCTCGGCGGTCTTGTTGCTTTATGTATTGGGTAGTTTGGGTATGTTACTTCCCGTGCAGGGCGGAATCGGACCGTGGCATTTTGCTGTAATTGCCGGGTTGTCCTATTATGGCATAACCGGTAACGAGGCGGGGGCATTTGCTTTTGTGGCACATGGCTCTCAAATGGTGCTAATCGTTCTGATAGGTATATATGCCTTTATTTCGATGGCGTGTGACAAAAAGAAACCAAAGGGTGAAAGGATTATGGCAGAGGTCATGACAGAACTTCCAAAGTCGAATCGCCCTTAAAAATATTATTAGTAAATAAAATTTTCACTATGGACAACAAAATCACATCTCTTCAACCGCAGGCAGTATGGAAATATTTCAATGCGATTTGTCAAGTGCCTCGTCCGTCGGGTCATCTCGATAAAATCACCGAGTATATAATGGGTGTAGGTCGTTCTTTGGGATTGGAGACCATTTTGGATAAGGCCGGGAATGTCATTATTCGCAAACCTGCCACACCCGGTATGGAAAACCGCAAGCCGGTTATTCTTCAAGGACACATGGATATGGTTCCTCAGGCGAATAAATCGGTGAACCATAATTTCGAGACCGATCCGATCCTTCCTCGTATCGACGGTGAGTGGGTGAGCGCTACCGAAACGACATTGGGAGCTGATAATGGTATCGGTATTTCTTCGATTTTGGCGATTCTCGAATCGAAAGAGATACAGCATGGGCCTATCGAAGCTTTGTTTACTAACGACGAGGAGACCGGTATGTATGGAGCCATAGGGCTTGAACCGGGTGAGTTGCAAGGTGAAATATTATTGAATACCGACTCGGAGCAAGATGGCGAATTGTATATGAGCTGTGCCGGAGGGGTAGATGTAAATGTCGAATTTAAATACAAAGAGGAGGCTTATACTCCGGTTGCCGGTGAAATAGCTTTGAAATTGACTTTGGGCGGATTGCATGGCGGTCATTCGGGTGTGGATATTCATTTGGGCAGAATGAATGCTAACAAGGAGATGTTCAGGTTCTTGAAAGAGGCTGTATCGGAGTATGGAGCTCGTTTGGCTCATTATAACGGAGGAACGTTGCGAAACGCCATACCGCGTGAAGCAGAGGCTGTGGTGACTATTTTATCAGAAGATAAAACCGATTTCATGGCCGCTGTCGATGAGTTTTTCTCCACTTTGAGACGGGAATATGGTTTTATTGAAGATAGGTTGGTTTTTAAAGCCGAGGAGATTTCACTCCCGAAAACTCTTTTGCCGGAAGAAATACAAGACGATCTTATCAATGCCGTTGTCGCTTGTCATAATGGCGTGTATCGTATGATTCCTGATGCCCCAGAGGTGGTAGAAACATCGTCCAACCTTTCTATTGTGCGTACTTCGGAGGGGCTTGTCGAAATACAGATTTTGGTGCGGAGTTCGAGTGAAACCATGAAAATGGCATTGGCATCGGAATTGGAAAGTACTTTTGCTTTGGCAGGAGCCAGAGTGGAGTTTGATGGTGCATATCCCGGCTGGGAACCTAATTTTAAATCGGATATATTGAACCTGATGAAAAAAATATATCCGAGAGTTACCGGGAAAGAGGCTGACGTAAAAATGATGCATGCCGGGTTGGAGTGTGGTATTATCGGAGCTAATTATCCGGGTTTGGATATGATTTCCTTTGGTCCTACTATTAAGCACCCTCACTCACCGAATGAAAAAGTTGAGATTTCTACGGTCGAGACTTTCTGGAAGTTGTTGGTGGCAGTCCTTGAAAATATTCCGGAAAAAGATTAAATACAATATTCGTTAAAAGCCGTCGATATGGAAAGCGGTATCGACGGCTTTTTTGTTTGTTGTATATGTCGTATATAAAAATGTTATCTTTGTATGGAAAATGAGAGCTTTCCGCTGGTGTGAAAACAGGGCGTGCATTCGTTGTTCGACAAAGTGTTTTTGTAATTGGATAGGAAGATACTTTTTGAAAAGTAGAATAATTTGAGTAAATTTTGAAAAATATAAATGAGATGGATAGTCATGTAAATCAAAATGAATCGAGTAACCAAGTCTCTGGCAAGGTGCGTCGATCATTCCGTCGTTTCATTCGGGTTGCCATTGTATTGCTCCTATTGGTTGGGGGAGCTTTTTTTTATGTACGTTATTATTTTGTCTTTGGGTCGGGTGTAAAAGCCGGTACTTTGAATTATGTCGTAAAAAAAGGATATGTATTCAAAACCTATGAGGGAATTCTCATTATGGAAGGTTTTCGCACCGAGAGCCGGGGAACGTTACAGTCCAATCAATTTGTCTTTTCTGTGGATAATGCCAATTTGGCAGACTCTCTCATGCGATTGAGCGGCCGTCATGTGGAGCTGAAATATAACGAATATCTTGGAGCTTTGCCCTGGCGTGGATATAGCAATTTTATAGTAGAAGAGATTTTATCTGTAAAGTAGAAAATAGATAATAAACTTATTAGCTATTTCTCTTTTATATCTTCGAAATCTATATATTCTCCTTCGTCGTCTTGGATAACCTTTTTGTTCTTTTTCGTATGGGTGTACCATGTGGTACGCCCTTTGTTGTTTTGTCCCTGTTGTCCTTGTTGAAAGGGATTCCTAACGCTGTTTTTCTTTCCGAAGAAGAACCGGAGGATAAGTTGAAATATACCTATAATGGGTACTATGAAGATAATAAAAGCTATGATGAGGAGCAGTCCAAGAGCATGCATAATTGATACTTGTTAAGTTTATGTATGGTAGAACAAAAACCGTTCCGTTTTTGTTGTTAATGCTTCTTGGCTGTCAACAACGATAATATTATATACAAGCCTATTGTCGCTGCGAGGCCTGCCAATCCGAAAAAGATAAGGAAAATTGCGGCAGCGATTAAAATCAAGTAACGAAGATAATTTTCTTTTAACTTCAAGTTCTTGAATTTTAGAGAAAACATGGGAATCTCCGAAATCAATAGGAAAGAGAAGAGAATGACTAAGCAGACGATAGCGTATCCACAGGCTTTGTTCTCTATTTGTAAGCCGGCTTGACATATTCCTATCCAAAAAAGAGCGTTGGCAGGAACGGGCAACCCGATGAACGAGGTTGTCTGACGAGCATCGATATTGAATTTAGCTAAACGGAGTGCGGAGAAAATAGGAATAAGCAATGCGCTTAATGCCCACCAGATTTGATAGGAATCGTTTATTCCATGAAAGACGCTGTCGTATAGCATGAAATGCATGGCCATGAATCCCGGTGCAAGCCCGAAGCTGATAAGATCGGCGAGTGAATCCAATTCTTTTCCCATCGGAGAGTAAGCATGGAGCAAACGTGCCGCCATGCCGTCTAAAAAGTCGAATAATGCGGATAACCCTATGCATAAAGCAACTATGTCGTACTCTCCTTTGTATGCGAAAAGACAGGCAAAACACCCTGAAAGGAGATTGAGACAAGTAATACTATTAGGGATATTTTTTGTAATGGCATTCATGAGAGCTTTATTTTAGACGGGCTATTTCGGTGAGGTCGCCTATTGTTTTATCGTGTAGAGCTACTTTAATATCGCAATCGAGCGGAAGGTACAAATCTACGCGTGAACCGAATTTTATAAAGCCCATGTGTTCGTCGATGTCACAGGTATCACCGACTTCGGCGTAAGTTACAATGCGACGCGCCACTGCACCGGCAATTTGTCTGACTAAGATTTCCTCACCATTTTCAGCCTTAATGACTACTGTGGATCTTTCGTTGTCTGTGCTTGATTTAGGTAAATAGGCTGCCATAAAACGGCCTTGTTGATGACTTACATGGATTACTTTTCCGGCAACGGGAAACCAGTTGGCATGTACGTTGAATATATTCATAAAGATAGAAACTTGCATACGTTTGTCATGAAAGTATTCATCTTCGAGAACTTCTTCAAGAACGACTACGACACCGTCTGCCGGTGCGACTATGGCATTTTTAGGATTGCCTTTGAAATGCCGTTTGGGAGACCGGAAAAAATTAACTACCAGAAAGAAAAATATAATGGAGACGGCGTGGATTAGATAAGCCAGCCATGTTATTTTTATCCATAGATAAACCGGCAAATTCAAAAGAGCCAGAATGATAAAAAGGATAAGTAATATATTTTTCCCTTCTCGGTGTATTTTCATTTTCATCTTTTAACTCAATTTAGAAGTAGCGAACAAAGGTAATAGTTATTTGCGGAAAGACAAAAACAAGGACTCTTTTTTGTATGATTGGGAAAGTGAATGAGAATTATAGACCAGTTTAGAAGCTGTTTTAAATTTATTCCGAGACAGATTGAGACCTATGTTAAAGCAGATTGGAGTCCGAGATACGCAGTCAATAGCGGGCTATTGACAAAAATCAAGGGATTCTAGATGCGAGACAGGAGCGCAATATGGCCGGAACATACCTGCTTGAAATGATAATAGTATTTCTCAATAAATTTAAAGCAGCTTCTTATAATTAAATTTATAGTTATAAGTTTGTAAATGTCGATATTTTTTATTTATATTGCGTAATCATGAAAAACAAGAGATTATGGATATTGGGCGAATAGCTCATGGGGGCGTATATATTTATCGGGGGGAATTAGATTTCATGGCGAGGACAATATTGGATTCTCCTCACATGGAAACCGGCGGTAATTTGTTTGGCTATTGGACGCCGAACGGAGATGCCGTAATCATGTATGTATTGGGTCCCGGTAGAAGGTCGGTCTGTCGTTTTACCAGTTTTATACAAGATGCCGATTATTTGCAGTTGCATGCCGATAGATTATTCGAAGAGTACCATCTCTCCCATATCGGTGTGTGGCATTCGCATCATGGTTTGGGATTGTCGCATCCGAGCGGAGGCGATGTGCAATCGATACAAGAGGGTATGCTGGCAGACGGGCTGTCGCGGTGTATATTGGCTATTGGAATTTGCGATAGGGCAGGGGCCTCTGTCAATGCTTTTTCTTTTGTATGCACAGGTGAAGGGGTAAAAATGAACTTAGTGCCGTGGAATGTGGTGCAAGGAGACGGTTCGGTAAGGAGTCGTTATGATGCGGCTTATCGGGATTCTGTGATAATGCCGCAGGTCAAAGAGGCTGTGTATCATGAGTTGAATATGATTCCGGTACAACAGATGCCGCCGGAGAATGGCGTGACGTTCGATACCGGTTTTTGGTTGAATAATAAAGAAAACCGTTTGCAGTTGAAGCGTATCGTCTCTTATATACAGTCGAAATATTCCGATGTGAAACTGTTGAAAGTAGATGACATGACTATTGAAATCAGATTCGATATACCTCGCCGGTCTTCTTGGAGGATTGTTTTCGATAAAGATTTTCCGAATCGGGCGCCTTACGTTGTCCGGTATGAAGCGGGAGAAACTACTTCTTGGAGCTTAGGGGTATTGGGAAAAAATGGTACACCTCACTGGCTTTCGTCGTTTTCAGAGATGGGACAATCGGTTATTAACAGTTTAAAATATTTATCGATATGACTTATGACAGATATCAAATAGAATTAGGTGTATTGCAAAATTCGACGATAAAATCGAAACAGTACAAATTTATGGATATGGACACGCCGTATCCGTATTTGGCGGTCGCCATTCAGACTAATTCTCTACGATGCTACGTGGTGAAAATAGACCTTTCGGACAATTATCCCTATAATATACCGAAGGTTTTTATTACGAGTCCTAAACCCTTGTTGACGCGTTCCGGCGGTAGTATGCTGCAAGCCAGTCACAGTATGCATACGCTTACCGGAGAAAACGGCTGTGTGAGAGTTTGCCATTACGGTTATGAGGATTGGGCTCCGAATCGAATAACTTTGTATCAGATTATTATTAAGGTTCGCATTTGGCTCGAAATGTATGAATGTCATCTGAAAACGGGAAAGACGCTCGATGAATTTTTGAAAGGGGCAAATTATTAATCTATTAAAGAATATAACTAACTATGGGACTATTTGGAAAAAAACAAACTGACGATTGTGAAGATTTGGGTGAAGCTCTGGCTCAAACCAACAGTGGACGTAGAGAAGTAGAACTAGTTATCGGAGACGATGGAGAACTGGAAGCGATGACTCCCGATGAAGCGGAAAAAAGCGGAAAGGAAAAAGTGGGCACGACAATAGGAACCAAACCTTATTATAATGATAAAGAATAAGGTGCTATGGAACCGATAGTGTACATTTATCAGGATCATTTGCAGGATTTTTGGAATAGCGGGCAATCACAATGTTTCGGCGCTGCTTTTGAGTGGAAAGGCGAACAGGTTTACCATGTCTACATCAAGTATCCGCAGGTGGCTCCGACAGGATATTCCATGCCTTGTCTCTTTCGGGTAGTCGATACTGACGATTATGAAAAGGCCGAAGATGTGGCTTTGTCTGTTTATGCATCGATGCCGGAAGAGGCAAAACGAGTTCCGGTCGTTATTGTTTGCATTCATGTCGAAGACACGAAAGTCAGCTCTCGTGCTTTTATTGTCGATGACGGAAGAATCATCGAAGCGGTTGTGAAATATGTGCCTCGCAAGAGTGAGCTTTATACTCGCAGTAAAGGGTTACTCGAAGTGGGAGCGTTGGAGTCGAAAAAGGTCCTTATCGTAGGGTTAGGCAGCGGTGGTGCACCTATTGCCGTCGAGTTGGCGAAAGCCGGTGTAGGGCATTTTATACTGATGGATTTCGATCGTATAGAATTGCACAATATCGCTCGTCATATCTGTGGGGTGAACGAATTGGGACGGCTCAAAGTAAATGCCGTGAAAGATGCCATATTATTGAAAAATCCGTATGCGCAAGTAGAGACCTACGATATCGATATGAATAAGCATCTCAATATTCTTGAAAAATGTGTGGCAGAATCGGATCTTACCATAGCTGCGACGGACGAGTATGCGAGCAGATATAACATCAATGCCTGTTTGGTGAAATTGGGTAAAGTGGGATTGTTCGGCAGGGCTGTCACTCGCGCCGAGGGTGGCGATATATTACGCGTAAGACCGGGTGGACCGTGTTATGCCTGCTTGACAGGGAATCCTATTTATCATCAGAATGACGAGATTACCGATGTGCGTCGGGCCAGAGAGCTGGGAGTTATACCGGCATATGTGTCGGACGAGGATGCTCATGCGATGGTTCAGGTGGGATTATCGACTGATATCGCACCGATTAACAATATGATGGTAAAATTGGCATTGAACGAGCTATCTCGTGGAATCGAGTGCGGCATATCTTCGCTGATAGAAGAGTTGACCTATGATTACTATATTTGGGCCAATCGTCGGGATTTCCAGTTTGCCAATTGGGCTCCATTCAATCGGAATCCGAATAGACATTTGACGATACTCCGTTGGTATGGAGTAAAATTGAAGAAAGATTCCGAGTGTTTGGAGTGTAGATAGTTTTTGGGGCTATGGGCGATCGTATCATTACGTTGCGTAACGGGACTCGTGTGAATATGTCAACCGGTGAAATCATTTCACAGGGAAGGTCGCGATATCCTCACCGGCCGAGGCGTTCGTTTTGGCGAAGGGTAGGCGATGGTTTTTCTCGATTTTTCGGTTTTGTTTGGTCTGTGTTGGCTTTTATTTTATCGGCTGTGGTTTTCATATGGAAGGCTATGGGGTATATCATTTTGTATGGAGGATTGTTGAGCATTATTGTTACGGTGATTTCTGTTTGGATTAGCGATGGTTTTTTCTCTGCGTTAATTGCCGGTGTCGTCAGTTTCTTTGTGTGGGGACTTGTTGTGGGTGTCGCCGATAAATTGGGAATGTTGCCCGATTAGAAAATGGGCATGGTTTATACTAATATTTACACCTTTTCGAAGCATATAAAAAAGAGAGAAGTGAAGTTGTCTTTGCGATTGAATTAAACCTCCTCCTCTGTGTTTTGCACAGCAAAATAAAGGGGAGGTGTCCGCAAGACGGAGGGGTTAACTTTTACAGCCAAAAATCTTATGAAATCTTTTCAACCCCTCTCCTCAGAAACTGCCGTTTCTTCGGTGTCTCTCCTATATTGCTAACGCAGCACCTCATAATGTTACGGGAAACGGCAGGGGAGAAGGAGGAACGCAATTCATCGCATTCGCCAAAATTCATGCCTATCCCCGTTGTTTTTTATAGAACCGTGTTAATGCGAAAATAAGCTATACTTCGGCATTTCCAAATAAATTTGTTTCTGCTCTTGGTTTACACTATCTTTGCACAAAAAATAAATAATATGCGCCAACCTTCCGATAAACGGCCTTTACGCCGGTTTTCCGAAAAAGATATCAAGCGTTTCAAAGTAGAGCACGACGATACATTGTTGAATTATCTATTGACTTTGTTTGGGGACAAAAGCCGCACGACGGTCAAATCTTATCTGTCTCACCGGCAAGTCGCTGTCAATGATATGCCGGTTACCCAATTCGACACGATGTTGCATGTTGGGGACGAATTGAAAATTAATTTTAAGCGAGGTTTCAGTGTGTTTAAACACAATCGTTTGAAGATGGTTTATGAAGATGAGTATATCATTGTCATAGATAAGGGGTATGGATTGCTTTCGATGTCGACAGAACGTATAAAGACCGGAACAGCATATAGTATACTCAGCGATTATGTGAAATCCCAGAACCCGGAGAACAAGCTGTTCATCGTGCATCGTCTCGATAGGGATACTTCGGGTTTGATGATGTTTGCTAAAAGCAAAGGAATACAGGAACAGTTGCAGCATAATTGGCACAATATCGTATTGGAACGTAAATATGTGGCAGTAGTCGAGGGCGTGATGGAGCAACCCGAGGGAATGGTTCGTTCTTATTTGACCGAAAATGCGGCTTTCCAAGTTTATTCGACCGATAATCCCGATGAGGGGCAGTTGGCGATTACTCGTTATAAGGTATTGGGAGGTAACAGCCGTTTTTCGTTGGTAGAACTCGATTTGGAGACGGGACGTAAAAATCAGATACGGGTTCACATGCACGATCTCGGTCACAGTATTATCGGAGATCGCAAATACGGTGCGCATGGCAGTCCTTTGGGACGTGTGGCTCTACATGCGGTTAAATTACGCTTTGCTCACCCGGTAACACGGCGTGAGATGAATTTCGAGACTCCCATACCGGCTCGATTCTTGTCGATAACATCGGGGACAAATAGAATAAATACTGCTGAGAAATAGCTTTTAGAACCTTTTAAATTAGTCGATA